>ERZ827520.558-NODE-558-length-57710-cov-32.623745_pt1 | contig 57710 bp, 40 predicted proteins | sample MGYA00519581_ERZ827520 | MGnify/ENA primary metagenome ERZ827520 (study PRJEB31778, sample SAMEA3449339) | human gut metagenome | biome: human gut; feature: human-associated habitat; material: faeces | place: United Kingdom | collected 2010/2012 ... | reverse complement strand
AGATAAAGAAATTCTGGGGCACAACAGAGAACGCCGTCCGCATACAAATCAGTGTCGCTATTATCACATACTGTCTTGTGGCTATTGTCCAACATGATATGAAGTTGAAACGCTCTACCTATGAAGTTTTGCAAATTCTCAGCATATCATTGACAGACAAAACCCTCTTGCGTGACCTGTTCGACAAGACTAATTTCAATGATGTCAAAGATCTATATAATCCCATTATTCCGGGGCTATTTGATTAATTGTTTAACTCGTCCCATTTTAACGGGACACTAGTGAAACTTTTTCATAAATGCTTTATTTGAATGTGAATATAGGAGAGTAATTGATTTTGTAATCAACTTCGTATCAACGAATACAAATATAGGAAATTTTTCATTCACTTGAAATTAATCCTTATAGTTAAGAAAAACAAGATAAGTTCCTCCGGCAAGCCCTTGTCGGTCTAATAAATCTACCTTTCCGTCTGTATTCGTTAGGAAGGTAATGCCAGAAGATAGCCTGCGATGCAAGAGTGGCGATAGATTAGTACAATCAACAGGGCAGGCACATACCGGTGTCGTATCATATCCGGTCGGCTTCCACATACCCGTGCATTACGGCATAGATGGCAAGCCCCGAAACCGACTTGATGCCGAGCTTCTCGGTAATGTTCTTGCGGTGCGAGATGACCGTCGTCAGACTGATGTTCAGCTTGTCGGCTATTTCCTTGTTGATAAGCCCCTTGGTAATGAGTACCAGTACCTCTATCTCACGGGGTGACAGATCGTGGCTCTGCTGCATTTCTTGCGGAGATACCGGATGATGTGTCGCTTCGTGTCCTTGTTTTCGCATCTGCATGATGGAAGCCACCAGTTTGTCTTGTGGCAGACAGACATTCAGGGTAGGGACACCGTTCAGCAGAGGCTGTTCGCCCGCTGCCAGCACGATGGTCTTCGGACGGCGTTCCAGAAAAAACGACGTATGTTCGAAGTACGTCTGTGCCGAAACAAAATAATGACTGTACATGTCCGGCGTATCGTCTATCAGTCTGGCGAACGACGAAAATCTGCGGATGGTCGCTACGGGGATAAGTTCTTCCAGAATTGTCTGCAAGCCCAGTGCTGTCAGCGTATTCTGTTCTACGATTGCTATTTCAGGAGTATGTTGCATCTTGGTTATAGGTTATGTTTTTCACACAGGTTCATTGATTCCTGTTGGAGGAATGCTATATCAAAGAAACGATTGAAAAAGGCTTTTAGTTTTTCCAAAACCGTTTTTATTTCTCATTTTTACTCTTTTTCGTTCGGAAATGGATCTGTCTTCGTCTGTTGTACCTGCTTGTTTATCTATCGATTTATAATGTGTTCAGTTCAATTGCGACCGCAGTGCGGACGCAATTGAATAAAGTTTATGATTATTATCCGGTAAAAAGTTTTAAGTTACTGATAGTTCGCTGATAGATAATTGATTATTTGCAAATTTAGGTGCTACTGCTTATTTACAGAAACCATACTGCAGCTATTCATTTTATCGGGTACTGATAACAGTTTATAAGGATGCTGTGAGATTAATTCCTCTGCAAGTACGCCGCTACGGCATCGGCACACCGTTCGCCGTCGATACCTGCCGACACGATACCGCCTGCATAGCCCGCACCCTCTCCGCAGGGGAACAGCCCCTCTACGGTGACGTGCTGCAAGGTTTCATTGTCGCGCACGATGCGGATAGGAGCCGAGGTACGTGTTTCCACGGCAATCATCACCGCCTCGTTGGTCAGGAAGCCGTGCGAGCTCTTGCCGAACAACTGGAAGCCGCGGCTCAGACGACTGCTGATGAATTTCGGCATCCAGAAATGAAGCGGCGAAGAAACCAGTCCCGGGCTGTACGATGTGTCGGGCAGGTCGTAGCTCACCTTCCGGTTGATGAAGTCCGCCATACGCTGCGCAGGAGCCGTCTGTCGCATGTTACCCTGCTGCCAGCAGAGTTGTTCCAGCTTCTCCTGAAAGTGCATTACAGCCAGCGTATGCACGCTTCCCTCGGGCAGTTTTCCCGAACGGGCAATCAGTTCCTCGGTCTGTGCCTCTGCCGAACCCTGAATGGTTTCGCACGCCTGAAGCTGCAAGTCGGGCAGGAGCAGGTCTTCGGGACGCAGTTCCACCACCATGCCGGAGTTACTCCACTTTGTGCCACGGTTGCTGGGGCTCATGCCGTTCACCACTATCTGATGAGGTCCGCTGGCTGCCGGAACTACAAATCCTCCCGGACACATGCAGAAGCTGTACACCCCGCGACCGTCTACCTGCTGCACGAAGCTGTATTCCGCTGCCGGCAGATACTTTCCGCGTCCGTTCTTGTTGTGATACTGAATCTGGTCGATCAGCATCGACGGATGTTCCAGACGTACCCCCACGGCGATACCCTTGGGTTCGATGGTCACCCCGTTGGCATACAGCCAGCGGTATACGTCGCGTGCCGAATGTCCCGTAGCCAGAATCACCGGACCGTGGAAGGTCTTTCCCGTATTTGTTTCAATGCCCGCCACCTTGTTGTCCTTGATGAGCAGGGCATCCATGCGTGTCTGGAAGTGCACCTCTCCACCGCAGGCGATGATGGTATTTCGCATGTTCTCGATCACCCTCGGCAACTTGTCGGTTCCGATGTGCGGATGAGCGTCTATCAGGATGGAAGTGCTTGCCCCGTGCTGGCAGAACACGTTCAGAATCTTGTCCACGCTGCCACGCTTCTTGCTGCGCGTGTACAGCTTGCCGTCGGAGTAAGCTCCCGCACCTCCCTCGCCGAAGCTGTAGTTCGATTCCGGGTCCACCTTGTGCTCACGGCTGATGCGGGCAAGATCCGTCTTGCGGTCGCGCACGTTCTTTCCGCGCTCCACCACTACCGGACGCAGTCCCAGCTCTATCAGGCGCAGGGCAGCAAACAGACCGCCCGGTCCGGCACCCACCACAATCACCTGAGGCTTACCCTCCACGTTGCGGTATTCCGTCCGTACGAACTCCTCCTCGGTAGGCGTTTCGTTGATGAACACCTGTACCTTCAGGTTTACGAAGATGGTCCGCTGGCGGGCATCGATGCTTCGTTTCAGCACCCGTACGGCGTGGATGGTACGAATGTCGAGCCCCTTCTCGCGGCTCACGTATTGTTTGATATGCTGTTCGCTGGCTGCCTGCTCGGGCAGAACTCTTAACTGGTATTCTTGTATCATAAATGGTTGTTTTTTGTTTACGTTTTTTTCTTCTTCCAAGAACTCTTCATACAGAGCTACGGGGCCATAATGCCACAGTTTGGTCGACTGGTCTGTAAGCCGGCGGTAGGTATCCGAACGGTAAAAGCGTAGCAGTGCTTCTTTGATGCTTACTCCTTGCTGCCGGGCATAAATCTGTATCGTCCGGGCTATCTTGCCGGGTAAAAACAAATACAGGTTATTGTCTGTCACTTCCAGATTCATAGATGTACCTCCTTGATGGTTGATTTCCTCCATCAGCCACTGGCGGCTTTGTGTGTGGAGAATTTCGAAATTTTCTTCCAGATAAGTCAATACTCCTTGTTGGGAGAAAAGGTCGGCAACCTCTTTTCCTGTCATATTGTGCTCATGCTTGTACTGTTCCATGCAGAAAGTCACAAAGAAAATCCTGTCCAATTCTTTATTCTGCGTCATCATGACTTGTCATTTGTTCTTTTTGCACTCTTTTACCCGAACAGCTGCCGGAAAGCCTCTTCCACCTTGCGTACGGGCACCAGCTCGATCTTGATCTTCTTGCGGTCCAGTCCCTGCAGGTTATGCTTGGGTACGAGCATCCGTGTGAAGCCCAGCTTTTCTGCTTCGCTGATGCGCTGCTCGATGCGGTTTACGGGACGGATTTCTCCGCTCAGTCCCACTTCGCCCGCCATGCACACGCCCGCTTCAATCTCCGTGTCCATGTTGCTCGACAGGATGGCACTGATTACCGCCAGGTCGATGGCCGGATCGTTCACCTTCAGTCCTCCTGCGATGTTCAGGAAGACATCCTTCTGTGCCAATTTAAAGCCCACACGCTTCTCCAGCACCGCCAGCAGCATGTTCATGCGGCGCAGGTCGAATCCCGTGGCCGAACGCTGGGGCATACCGTAGGCCGCCGTGCTCACCAGTGCCTGCACCTCGATGAGAAACGGACGGATACCCTCTACCGCACAGGCGATGGCAATGCCGCTCATGCCCTCATGGTCTTGTGTCAGCAGCAGTTCCGAAGGATTGCTCACCTGCCGCAGCCCGTCCTGACGCATCTCGTAGATACCCAGTTCCGCCGTACTTCCGAAGCGGTTCTTGATGCTTCGCAGGATGCGGTACATGTAGTGCTGGTCGCCCTCGAACTGAAGCACCGTATCGACGATATGCTCCAGTACCTTCGGTCCGGCGATGCTGCCTTCCTTGTTGATGTGCCCGATGAGGATGACCGGTGTACCCGTTTCCTTGGCAAATTTCAGGATGGCTGCCGAACACTCGCGCACCTGCACGATGCTGCCCGGCGACGAGTCGATATTCTCCGTCGAGATGGTCTGTATGGAGTCGATGACCACCAGGTCGGGAGCCGTATTCTTGATGTTCGTGAAAATCTGCTCCAGCGACGTTTCGCACGCAATGAGCAGGTTGCTTGTCTCGGGATGGGGGATGCGGTCGGCACGCAGCTTCAACTGCCGTGCGCTTTCTTCGCCCGAAATGTACAGCACCTTCTTGTCCGTGAGCCGGAGTACCGTCTGAAGCACCAGCGTCGACTTTCCGATGCCCGGTTCCCCGCCTATCAGCGTGAGCGAGCCCTCTACCAGTCCGCCGCCCAGTACGCGGTTCAGTTCGTCGTCACCCATGTCGATGCGCTGCTCCTCTCCCGAGGTGATTTCGTGCAGCCGCTGCGGTTTCGAGCGTACCGATTCGATGCCGTGCGCCACATGCTTGGCTACGGGCACTTCCTTGCGCACCACCTCTTCCACAAACGTGTTCCACTGCCCGCACGACGGACACTTGCCTGCCCATTTGGGCGATTCCTGTCCGCAGTTGGTGCAAACATATACGGTTTTTTCTTTCGCCATGATTCGTTGGTTGGGTTAAGTTCTTATCTTTGCAAAGATACGAAAAAACGGGCGGTTTTCCTCGTGTTCGGACGGCTTTCTTTCGGGTTCCGGACGGCTCGTGGCGGAAATCGGAAGCGCGTTTTCCGGAAGACTACGGGGCGATTTTCCGGTTTTTGTACAAAAACTAAAATCTTTTGTACAAATTCTGCCAGAATCCTCGTGCGGAAGTCTGTCGATGCTGCGGGCTTAAAAAAAGTTAATGCCTTTCTTCTCTCAATGCCCTCCTCCGAAGTTTCGGACGAAACTTCCTTTGATTATATCTTTGTTTATTATATATAATAGGAAAGGGTGGTGCCACTGGTGGTGACATCCGTGTCCCGCTTTTAGTAGTAATTGTTTGTAAAACAGTGAGGTAAGTGGTGACACTAGTGGTGCCATCGGTGTCCCGCCTGCTGTTTTGCCTCCTTTTTTCCGGTCTGCTGCCGGTGTGAACTTGCTTAAATCGCAACTACGTGCAGGGGTGTTTCATTTCTGTTAATTTTTTATGCTTCTGATAAAATGACAAGTCTTTCGTCGGTTCTCTGTGGAAAGTGTAAAGAGAAAAACTGCTTTCTGCGTGATAGTGTCGGTATAAAAACGGCTGGTCGGGTGGAAATGCATATTCTTTGTATTTTTAATAATAATTTTATTAACATAATCGAGTTAATGTGCTAATAATTTTGGCTTTTCCCTCCGAATTTTTAAAGTTTTTTACTATATTTGTCTTTGATTTATTAATAACACAAAAACAATTGAAGAAAACGTATGAAAAGTCAATTGAAGCATTTTCTATTGTTTGCGGTGCTTGTCATAGTAAGTACAGTCACTGCGGTAGCTCAGGCTACACTGAAAGGCAAGATTGTAGATGCGGAAAACAACGAACCTCTTATCGGGGCGACGATAGTGGTGAAAGGCTCTACAGAAGGAACAGTAACTGACATGGATGGCAGTTTTACACTGAATGTAAAAAATGGCAAAATTGTTTTGGCTATTAGTTACGTGGGTTATAATGAATTAATCAAGAACGTGAAAATTACAGGAAATAATGTAAATTTAGGTACAATTTCCTTGACACCTGACGCTATAGGGTTAGGTGAGGTAAGTGTCATTGCTTCGATTATCAAGTCTGATCGTCAGACTCCAATCCCTATTTCTAATGTGAAATTGGCAACTATTGAAGAGAAGGTTGGTAACTTGGAATTTCCGGAGTTGTTGAAATCTACTCCATCTGTATATGTTACTCGTGATAGTGGAGGTTATGGTGATTCTCGAATCAATATGCGTGGTTTCGATTCTTCCAATCTGGGTATTCTGATAAATGGTGTACCTATTAACGGTATGGAAAACGGTAAGGTTTATTGGTCGAACTGGTCTGGCTTGTCTGATGTGAGCCAGTTTATTCAGGTGCAGCGTGGTTTGGGAGCTTCAGCATTAGGTTTGTCTTCTGTGGGAGGAACTATGAATATGGTGACAAAGAGTACCGAAGCACAAAAAGGAGGATCGGCTTATATCGGTATCGGAAATGACGGATTTCGTAAATATTCTGTTTCTGTTTCTACAGGTCTGATGGATAACGGCTGGGCTGTTACATTGATGGGTGCTCTGAATACGGGTGATGGATACGTGAAAGGAACCAATTATGAAGGCTGGACGTATTTCGGTAATATCTCTAAGATCATTAATGAACATCATAAATTGTCGTTGACGGCTTTTGGTGCTCCGCAATGGCATAATCAGCGTGCAACCAAGCATTATATCGAAGATTATAAGAACAGCCCGGATGGTGGACGTTTTAGTAACTCTTATGGTTATCTGAATGGTGAACTGACTGGTGGCGCTTACGGATATAACTATTATCACAAACCGCAGGTTTCATTGAATCATTATTGGACAATCAATGAGAACTCTTCTTTGACGACTTCTCTGTATGCTTCCATGGCAACCGGTGGTGGACGCCGCGTACGTGGAAATAATAGTAACTGGTTGGCCATCGACAATAATAGTGGACGTCCTTACGAAGATACAAAACTGACTGCAGGAGGATTACTTGATTACGATGCTGTGTTGGCTGCTAATGCTTCCAATCCCAACGGTTCACAAGCAATTTTTACCAATGCTGTGAATGATCATGACTGGTATGGCGTTTTGAGCTCATATAAAAACCGCATCACGGAGAAATTTACGTTTACAGGCGGATTCGACGGACGCTATTATAAAGGCTATCACAAAGAAGTCATTGACAATTTGTTGGGTGGTGCATATTATATGCCGGGTAGTAAGCATCTGGATTATGAATCTCCTAATGTGATCCTGAAAGAGGGTGATATTGTTCAGTACCATAGCGTAGGTGAAATTGTCTGGGCAGGCTTGTTTGCACAGGCAGAGTATAATACGGATAAATGGTCCTCGTTCTTGTCTGCTTCTATTACGAACGAATCTTATCGTTATCATGACAAAGGCGGCAATGTAGATGGAAAAAAGGTTTCCGATTTCTATCATTTCCAGCCGTGGAGTGTTAAGGCAGGATATAATTATAAGTTTAATCGAAACCATAACGTTTTTGTCAATGGAGGATACTTCACCCGTGCTCCATTCTTTAATTCTGTATTCCCGAACAATAACGTTTCTGCCAATGCAGATGCTCCTTACGAGAAAATTGTTACGTTCGAATTAGGATACGGGTTCAACAATGAATATTTCAATGTCGCACTGAACGGATATTATACCAGATGGATGGATAAATCGACTCGTAGAAGAGTTGGGCAGGAATATGCCAATATTACAGGTCTGGATGCCATTCACATGGGAGTAGAACTGGAAGCAACTTACAAGCCTGTCAAGACATTCGAATTGAAAGGTATGTTCTCCTTAGGTGACTGGAAATGGGCGGATGATGTGCATTTTACTATTTATGATGAGTCAAGTAAGCCAATCGGTACATACGATGCTTATGTAAAGGATGTACATGTGGGCAACTCAGCACAGCTTACTGCTGCACTGTCTGCTTCGTGGGAGGTGTTTAAAGGATTGAAACTGAATGCTGACTATAATTTTGCAGGTAAGAACTATGCTGATTTCGATCCGTCAAACCGTACCAGTAAATCGGATGCCGGCATTGATTCTTGGAAAATGCCTAATTTTTATACCATTGACTTAGGACTTAGCTATCGCTTTGATTTGTGCAAGGGCTTGAAGGCTGTGATTTATAGCAATGTCTACAATTTGACAAATACTTGTTATGTAGCTGATGCTACAGATGGTGCAACTCATAACTGGGATTCAGCTTTGGTATTTTATGGCTTCGGCAGAACTTGGTCTACCGGATTTAAGGTAATGTTCTGATGGTTAACTTAAAACATGATTTAGGTATGAAATTGAAATATAATTTAATAGCATTGTCTTTCTTTGGTGGCTTACTGGTTGCATGTAATCCGATGGAAGATATTTACAATGAAATTGATTCGGAAGGTATTACCATCACGAAAACTGAAGAAGAATATGTCTTGGTAAAGGCTGATTATGAATCTATAGCCAAAGCGGCAGAGGCTGACGCACAGACTGATGAAGAAAAGTCATTGGCGAAACGAGTAGCTTCAGATTTGGCTCTGAATTCTTTTGCTTCGGCAGATAAGTATGTTCCTGCTATATTGGCTAATCTGTATGGATCTTGGGGAAAAGGTTCTACTGTAGGGGTTACATATAATTATCAGGAAGATGTTTCAGAAACATTGAAAAAATATTCTGTTGTGTCTGCCTATACCTTAAATGGAGATGATTACAAAACTATATGGGAGAATAATTTTTTATCTCCTTCTCATGCTCCCAATGTAGAAATTCCTAAGATATTAGCTGCTCGTATGGAAGGTGCCAAGGAGGGTGATTTTTGTCTGGCGGATTATATGTATGACTTGAATGATCCGGTGGAAGGAATTGATTATTTAAATGAGAATTTCAATTCGTGCACTGCTAAGCAGCCTATTGAAATTGCAGAATGGACACAAGTCTGTGTAAAAGGAACAGAAAAATGGTCGGCAAATGTATATAAGGGCGATGGATCGGCTGAACTGTCTGCTTACAAGGCTGCTGGAGAAGTGGAAAATTACTTGATAACGAAACCGGTAAAAATAGAATCGGCAGATGCTTTATTGACTTTTGATATAGTATTCGGTCATTATAACGGAGATGCTTTCAGCGTATTGATTTCTGATAAGTATAATGCGGGAGGAGCATTTGATGTATCTACATGGACTGATATTACTGATTATTTTGCTTATCCTACTCCAATGGAAAGCGGATATACTGATAAAACAAATGTTGGAACCTATTCACTGAAGTCCTATAATGGGAAAAATATTTATATTGCCTTCGGATATCGGGGAGCAAAGGATGGGGTTACGACGACCATTCAGTTGGATAATGTAAAAGTTACGACCTCACAACCTTCACAATCGAAGCCTTATAATACATTGTTCCAGTTCACAAGCGGTAAGTGGGGAGCTTATATCGGTAACGATGTTGTAGTGGTAACTCCTGCCGATTATGATGCAATGGGTGATCCTGGAAAGAATGATAATTTCTCTTCTTCTATCAAGGCAACCGACTATTTACCTGTATTTCTGGCTCAGAAATTACCTTATGCGAAGGAGGGAGATACACAAGTTGTGTTATATAAATATTATGATGGCAAAACAACTGTTGCTATGGCAGATGAATATCTGTTGGATACTACTTGGAAACTGAACAATAATATTGTCCGTCATGAAAAAGAAACGTTTTTGCATAATGGTGAAAAATGGTTGTTCGATCCTACTATTACTGTTTCGATGACTGTCGACGATTATCTGTATCTTGTAAAGTGGGTTGCAGAAAACAAACCCGCTTATTTGGATAAAGACTATCCAGATACAGGAGAGTGGTGGTTTGGCGCATCTTCTCATTATAAGAATTTTAATATACAGATGTATAAACGTACCGGAAATGATCCAGAAGGATTGGTGGACAAAGAAGATGAACAGAAAGCAGAAGCGTATCTGATGAAACAGATTCAGGTTGCGTGTGGATTGGTTCTTTCTCATAATTATCCGGATGCTCCTACGCAGATGAACGGAGTGGATTTGTATTATAAAATGCAAGCAGTGGTTTACGATGGAACCAGTTATTCGTATGAATTCCGTTATAAGAGTCTGGGTGGAGGACAGTTTGAGATAGCAGGAGATCCTGTAAAACTCTGATAGTGATAGATTTGTTTTTAATAATAGAGGGGGATTGGATGTGATTGTTCACGTTCAGTCCCTCTGTTATCTGTAGAAGTAATGTTTGATATGAAGAAATATTTGTTTACGTTTTTCTGGGTGTGTCTGGTTATTACTGGTTACGCTCAAGAGCAGAATGGTAATATTTACGGAGTTGCCTTTTATAACCTTGAAAATTTGTTCGATACAATACACGATGAGGGTAAGAAAGATTATGAGTATTTACCCGAAGGAAGAAACAAATGGGATAATACAAAATATCAGTCGAAACTGAAAAATATGTCGACAGTACTTGGTTTACTGGCTACTGACAAGACTTCTGAAGGGGCCGCTGTAATAGGTATGGCAGAAGTCGAAAACCGCCATGTATTGGAAGATTTGCTAAAGCAGCCTGCACTGGCCAATCGGGGGTATGAGATTATTCATTATGAAGGGCCTGATGAACGTGGGGTAGATTGTGCTTTCTTTTATAATCCAAAGCTGTACACGGTGACAGCTACCAAACTGGTTCCTTATGTATTGGCCCAGCCTACAGATCGTCCTACACGGGGTTTTCTAATAGCAGATGGTAGATTGGCTGGCGAACGTGTAGCTTTTATTGTAAACCATTGGCCGTCACGTGGAGCAGCATCCTCTGCTCGCGAACGTGCTGGCATGCAAGTACGTGCGCTGAAGGATTCACTGCAGCGTCTGGACTCGAAAATCAAAATTGTAATCATGGGCGATATGAACGATGATCCTATGGATAAGAGTATGGCAGAGGCCTTGGGGGCAAAACGTAACATGAAGAATGTAAAGAAAGGTGATTTGTATAATCCTTGGTGGAATACATTAGCTGAAGGTGAAGGAACATTAAAATATAGAGGCAAATGGAATTTGTTCGACCAGATTGTTTTTACAGGTAATTTTTTGAATAAGCGACATAAAAAGTTGAGTTATTTGAATCATGAAATCTTTAGGCGCGATTTTCTTATACAAGCGGATGGTAAATATAAAGGTTATCCTTTAAGAACACAGGCAGGAGGCAGATGGATGAACGGATATAGCGATCATTTGCCGACGGTAGTGTTTTTTATTAAAAAAAGATGAGAATACTGATTGGGACTGACCGTAAAATTATGGATTTTTGTCAGGAAAGATTGTCTGATAGGACAAAGAAAGTCTATCATACGTCGTTTATGGATTGCCGGGTTATGAGATTTTGAGAAAGTGATATAAATCATAATTTGGTTGGTGATATTTCATATTGATTAATTTTAATCTGACCTGATAATTTATAACGTTATACTCTGCTTTTTAGAAATAGTGTTATTTATTTATATGGTTTGACACTGTTTTTTTCTTTATGGATGTCATACTATATAATATTATTTATTGATAAAATAAATGTCGTTAACATAACGACGTTAATGTGGTAATATTTTTTGAATTAAGAACCTGATTTTTAATTATTTTTATTATATTTGTTTCCCCTTTAGGGGTAAGTAAGCAGTTGATTGGTGTAAAAGGATATGCTGGATTAATTTTGTTTGCTGTATACTTTTTATTTTTAGATGTTAGAATAATAATTTGACTAGTGAAAATGCATATTAACTTTTAATGAAAAACAAAATGGCAAAATTAAAGTCTTTAAGTTTTTGGTATGGGCTGCTGCTCATGGTGCTAACTGTCTCGTTTACTGCCTGTGTGGACGATAATGACGATACAGAAGCTCCTTATCTGGAAGTTGATCCTACTACATTGACATTTGAGAATGGCGGTACTCAATCGTTTGATATTTCTACAAACCGTCCATGGAATGCTACTGTGGAAGATAACGCTAATTGGGTTACTCTTTCAAAGACTTCTGGTGAGGGATCTGCTACCGTTCAGGTAAGTGTACCTGAAGGAACAAACGGTGAGGCTAAGATCAATATCACTATCGGTAACCAGTCTGGTCCGTTGAAAACTGCTACCGTGACAGTGAAGAGTGGTGTGGTAGTTGAATCCAAAGTTCTTTATAGCGAAACAGTTGGTAATGCGGATGCTTCTGGTAAACCATCTGTTTCAGGTTATACGGGATGGAACAAGACGGGTGATAGTGCTGCAAATGTAACTTATGCCGGCAATAATACGACTGTACGTTCGTCTGGTCTTGCCAATACGGATGCTTACGAAGGAGCTTCTGGTCCTAATGCCGTATTTTTCGGTAGTGCCCCTGCTACTTTCGATATCCAGAAAATCGCTTTGGCTGAAGGACAGACTAACTTGAAGTTGACTTTCGGTGGAAGCCGCTCAAGCATGGGAGATGATGGTCAGTATGACAATACATTCGATACAAGCAAGTTCAAAGTTGAAGTGAGTGCCAATGGTACTGCATGGACTGAAATTGCTTACGAAAAGAACAACGGAGATACTGAAACTCCGTACTGGATTTTTGCTACTGCCAACTTTACACTGAAGAAGGCTGCTTCTGAACTGTATATCCGCTTTACAGCAAACGAATCTTCTGTATATCGTCTGGATGATATCACACTGGCTACAGGAAACGGTGGTCAGGAAGTCGACCTTGAAGGTGGTTCTGTGGTTGAACCGGGTGAGGCTACTGCCATTACAATTCCTGAATTGATAGCCTTGATGCCTGAACCGATGAGTACAGGTGCAGTGATTGATGCCAATGCAGACCGTTTCTTCGAAGCTGTAGTACAGGCTGACGTGGAAAGTGGAAACTATACAACCAACAACTTGCAGGTTGCAGTAGAGGGTGCTACAAGCGAAAAGAACGGTGTGACTCTTTATGGCAGTCAGGTTGATCCTAAGACTTTAGGGTTGAAGATGGGTGATAAAGTGAAAGTTACTTTAATAAAAGGTACTGCTAAGGTTCAGAATTATAGCGGACTGTATGAAGTTACCGGTTCTAAGGATGAAACTTGGTGTAAAGTAGAGAAGATTGGAACGGCAAACGTTACTCCGATTGTCATTACTGCCGATAAACTGGCTGCCTATCAGGCCATGACTGTTACTATTAAGAATGTTTCTTCAGACGGTTCAGGAACTTGGTGTACTGCCGACAAGTATGATACTCATACGTTTACTGCTGATGGAACCAACATAACAGTATATTGTCAGGCTGGCTCTGTATTTGCAGGTCAGACTTATACAAAAGCAACAGGCGATTTGACTGGTGTGGCTACTATGTACAGAAGTGCTGCACAGATTGCTCCACGTAACTTGAATGATGTAAAGGCGTTCTCTTCTTCAGAACCTGTCATTACAGGCGTTAATCCTGAAAAAGTTAGTTTTGCTGCAGAAGGCGGTACTAAAGATATTACTGTAACCGTAGCCAATGGCGAAGGTAAGACTTTGAGCGCTTCTGGTTTGTCTGGTATCTTGTCGGCTACCGTAAGCGGAAATGTCGTAACAGTGAAAGCACAGGCTAATGCATCGGCTGAATCTGTATCTCAGACTTTGAAGATTACATTGGACGGAACTTCTTCTTCTGTGGAAGTACCGGTAACGGTCAGTGGCAAATCTTCTGGCGAACAGCAGACTATTACAGTTGACTTTACACCGGAATCTGCTTATCCAGCTGGTTTCCCTGCATCATCAACTGAAAAGAAAACAGCAAGAGAAACCTTCTCGTTCGGAGGAACAGAACTCACATTGATGGCTTCTAACGACGGTGGATATTATCGTGCAGCTTCGTCGGATGATTCGTTCTACTTGCTGATTGGTAAAACGAAGGCATATATAGAACTGCCTGCTGTAAGTGGTAAGAAGCTTGTAAAAGTGGTAGCTGTTAGTCGTGTCGGTTCTTCTGCAAGCGTAATTGTTGGAATTGCAGATGCAAACAACAATATAGTTGCCGGTGGTGAAGCTGTGAAATGGGATAATAAGACAGACTTTACTTATACCTATTCATTGACGGGTACTTCTGTAAATACTGCCTACAGAGTACTTGTAACAAATAAGTACAATGCTCAGTTTACCAAGCTGGAACTGGTTTACGAATAATCTGAATTTGAATATTCCAGAATAAAAACGAATCTGGTTGCATCAATTAACGATGCAACCGGATTCGTTTCCTCTCGTGAAGAGTCGATTTTTTATGTAACCCCCTAAATATTTTTGGAGTGAACAAAAACAAGCAAACAACTATGTTCCGTTATTTTTTAATAGCATTTCTCTCGCTTACATTGTGGGCGTGCGGAAGTGATGAGGGTGCAGAGATTGCTCCTTCCGGAACGGCTTATTGGAACAATTCTTCATCTGTAGCTGCTCAGAAAGGTAATGCTGCTATCCGGATGGAAGGTACAGCAGGAACTCAGTGGCAGGCTGAAATTACGGAAGGATCAGAATGGTGTTCTTTTTCTCTTTCATCAAAGATTGCTACCAAGGAAGGTACATTGGTGGAGGGTATGAATGTATTATATGTCTATTATTCGGACAATATCAATGATGCACAGCGTCAGGCTACTGTCACAGTCAGTTTTGCTGGAGGAAAGCAGACAGTTCTTACGCTTTCACAAAAAGGACAGGTAAATAGTCCTGAATTTTCTACATCGTGGGCAGAGATTCCCGCATATAAAGAAGGTACTAATTTCCAGTATGTAACCCATTATGTTAATTTGAACGGAAAAGAAGTTCGTAATTATTCTATGTGCTATGATAAATCACACAAAGGTGCACTTTGGGTTGCCTATCCGCTTCATAGCTGCTATATTGGTGGCTTAGATAGAACCGATGAGTGGATATACGATCCGGATATTGCAGAAGAATATCAGATATTTGTAACTAAGGCATATAAGGAATATCCTGCTTACGATCGCGGACATCAGATTCCGTCGGCCGACCGGACAATGACTCGTGAGATGAATGCGCAGACCTTCTATTTTTCAAATCAGACTCCTCAGACAGGAAAGGGGTTAAATCAGTCTATCTGGATGAATCTGGAGGATAAATTACGTAAAAGCTATATGTGCTCTGATACACTTTACGTGGTGACTGGAGCTTATTATGGGAATGCTTCCAAACAGGCTACCGATAATAATGGAGTAAAGGTAGATGTGCCGACTCATTATTTCAAGGTTCTTTTACGAACCAAATCGGGAGTTTCTGGCAAATGGGTGAATCAGTGTGATGCTTCTCAGTTGCAAACTATCGGCTTTTGGCTGGAGAATAAAGCTTATTCAGAATCACAGCCGTCGAAAGCTATATGTAAAAAAGTTTCCGAAATAGAACAACTTACCGGATTTACTTTCTTCCCGGGTATACCGCAGGAAGTGAAAAACGATTTCAATGCCATTGAATGGAATCTTAACTAATTTCTATAAGTATGAAACGAATATTAATGCTTGGGGTATTGCTCGTTGCATTGTCTGTGTCGGGATACGCACAGAAAAAGCCCTACAAAGTAGTGTTTTACAATCTTGAGAACTTTTTCGATACACAAAATGATCCGGATGTTCTCGATGATGAGTTTACGCCTGACGGACCTAAGAAGTGGACTCAGGATAAGTATGATAAAAAGTTGCATAATATAGAAAAAGTCTTTTTTGACATAGCAGCTATCAACAAGGATTATCCGGCAGTTATAGGTGTATGTGAGGTAGAAAACCGTAATGTACTGGAGGATATTGTTGCTACTCAAAAGTTGGCACCAGCCAATTATCGGATTGTGCATTATGATTCTCCCGAAGCACGTGGTGTAGATGCTGCCTTCATCTATCGTCCGGATGTGCTGAAGCTGGAAGGTTCGAAGGCTATTCGTACGGTAATTCCTTCATTGCCCGACTTCAAGACACGTGACATTGTAACGATGTGGGGAAAGATAGAAGGAGAAGATTTCCTGTTTATGGTGGCACACTGGCCTTCGCGACTGGGAGGAAAAGAGGCTTCCGAATTCAAGCGTGTGGCAGTGGGACGGCAGATGCGCCAAATTGCAGATTCTGTCCGTGCCTTGCGTCCAGCTACGAAAGTGGTGATGATGGGTGACTTTAATGATGACCCGATAGACGAAAGCGTTTCCGGAGCTGAAGGTATGGGAGCTAAGATAAAGGTAAAGGAGGTTCAGCCTGCCGACTATTATGCACCGTATGCTGCCTTGCTGAAGGCTGGATATGGAACACTGGCATATGGCGATGCGTGGAATATTTTCGACAATATCGTAGTAAGTGGAAACTTGCTGGATAACGAGAAAGGAAAGTTGCAGATTCAGAAATCGGAAAAATCGAAATTTTACGGTAACATCTTCAGACGTCACTACATGGTACAGAAGGAAGGACAATATAAGGGATATCCGTTGCGTACTTTTGTAGGTAATAACTTTCAGGGAGGTTTCAGTGACCATTTTCCGGTGTATATTTATATAGGTAAGTAATCAAATAATTACAATTTTATGAAATTCAAGACATTATTGTTTTTACTGATGTCGCTGCTTGCCGTTACGGGATTTGCCCAGACGGGAGGAGGCATTAAGGGTACGGTCATATCGCGTACTACACGTGCAAAAATTGATAACGTAAAGATTACACTTGTTCCAGGCGACCGTACTGCGTCGACTGATGACAAAGGTGAATTCTTCTTCGAGAATGTGGCTCCCGGTGAGTATGAACTGCGTTTTGAAACTGCAGAGTTTGAAGATTTAACTTTACCGGTACGTGTCGGAAAGAACATGCGTGAAATGCGTGTTATCATGGTTCCTGCCAATCGTCAGCCTGTACTGGATGATGCGATATTTGCAGAGTTTGATACGGAAACTATGGAAGATGCACAGTCGTTGCCTACTTCGTTGTCGGCATCAAAGGATGTTTTCAATAATATCGCTTCTTATCAATTCAGTGAAATGCGTTTCAACGTACGTGGATACGACTCTCAGTTCTCGGATGTATACATGAACGGCATTCAGTTGAACGATGCAATGACCGGTTATACACCATGGTCGCTCTGGAGTGGATTGAATGATGCAACACGCAATCAGGAAGTAACTACCGGACTGGAAATGGGAGAGATGGGAATTGGTGGTATTGGTGGAGTAACTAATATCAACACTCGTCCTTCACAAATGCGTAAGGGATTGAGAGCCAGCTTGGTTAGCACAAACTCAATGTACCGCTTCCGTGGTATGCTTACTTATTCTTCTGGTGTGCAGGATAATGGATGGTCGTATGCATTTTCCGTATCTACCCGTCAGGGAAACAATGCATATGTAAATGGTGTATATTACAATGCTTATGGTTATTTTGCTGCCGTAGAAAAGCAGTTTAATCCGCAGCATCGCTTGTCTCTGACAGTCTTGGGTGCTCCTACAGAACGTGGTGCACAGCAGGCTTCTACACAGGAGGCATACGACTTGGTGGGAAACAATTACTATAATCCAAACTGGGGCTGGCAGAACGGCAAACGCCGTAATGCACGTGTGCGTGATTACCACGAACCTCTGGCTATGCTTAACTATACATTCGACATTACAGACCGTACTCAGCTGAACGTGGCAACATCACTTCGCTTTGGTCAGAATGGTTATTCTGCATTGACATGGTATGGTGGACCGGATCCTCGTCCTGACTATTACCGCTATTTGCCAAGCTACTATCCTAATACTTCTACTGGAGCTTGGTTGCAGGAAGCATGGATGGCAAATACAGACAATATCCGTTACATTAACTGGGACAACTTGTACATGATAAACCGTAACCAGCCGGTCAATGAAGCATACGGAGACGGTCATCGTTCTATCAACATGATAGAGGAGCGTCATACAGACCAGCTCGACTGGAACTTCTATACTCAGTTCTCTCATCTTTTCAAGAACAGTTCGAAACTGAATGGAGGTATCAATGTACGCCGTAACCGTACAGAATATTACAGCGAGGTTAAAGACTTGCTGGGTGGTGATTACTGGGTTGATATCGACAAGTTTGCTGAACGCGATCTGGGTATCGATATCATTTCATACCAGAACAACATGGATTATTATGAGCAGTACGGAAGAGCTCCTATCGCACGTGTGGGCGATAAATATAGCTACGATTATTATGCAAATGTGTTCAATGGTCGTGGATGGCTGCAATATGATTTCTCTCTGAATAACCTGCAGATAGGACTGGGTGCCGAACTGGGATATGCTGCTCTATGGCGTCACGGTATCTGGCGTAAGGGATTGTTCTATGAGAATTCCAAGGGAGATTCTGATTTGCTGGATTACCTGACTTACAAGGTTAAGGCTAATTTCCGTTATGTACTTTCTTCTGCTCATAATTTTGAAGCTAACATTGTGTACATGCAAGACGCACCTTCGTTCCAGTCGGCTTTTGTTTCTCCTCGTACACGTAATGATGTTACCCCTGGAGTAAAAGCAGAGAAAATCTTTGGAGTGGATGCTTCTTATAATTTCCGCATGGGAGATTTCAAGGCACGTGTTTCTGGTTACTATACAACTTTTACAGACCAGACGAAGGTGATTTCTTACTATGATGACGTGGAAGCTACTTATTCCAATTTTGCTATGAGCGGCATCAACAAACAGCATTTCGGACTGGAAGTGGCTGCTTCTATACCATTGTATGAAGGTTTGTCACTGAAAGGAGCTTTGAGCTGGGGACAGTATATTTATTCGAATAATCCGAATTATGTACAGATTCAGGATAATAGTGCGGCAATCATCAACCAGGGAAAGGTTTACTGGAAAAACAAGCGAGTAGAAAGTACTCCGCAGACAGCTGCCAATATCGGTTTGTCTTATCGTAGTCGCAATAATATATTTGCGTCACTCGACCTGAATTATTATAACAACATGTATCTGTCGATGAGCCCGCTGTATCGTACCGATGCTGTACTGACTAAGCCGATGCTTGAAAATCCTGCAATGCTGGAAGATATTCGTGGTCAGGAGAAATTTGATGCGGCTTATGTACTGAATGCAAGTATTGGCAAGAACTGGTACATCAACCGTTCTTATACGTTGGGATTCAGTCTGAGTGTAGATAATTTGCTGAACAATCAGAATATTAAGACTGGCGGTTATGAACAGATTCGTCTGTTGAAGAACAAGGAAGCAAGTACGCTTACTTACCAGCCTTTCGATTCTAAATACTTCTATATGTTTGGTACCAATTATTACTTGAATTTATATTTCCGTTTCTAACCCTGAAAAAGAACTATTGTTATGATAAATAAATTGATAATAGGTAGTTTGATGGTGGCACTTTCCATGGGTGTTACTAGTTGCTACAGTGATTTTGACGAACCGGCTCCTGCTAAGGTCTGGACGGCTGCCGATTTTGAGTCGGAAGGCTGTCAGCTTATTTCTATCAAAGAATTGAAAGACATGTGTGCCAATGTGCCTTTGGCTGGTTACAAGGAAATAACCGAAGACTATGTGATTAAAGGAAAGGTGATTTCGAGTGATCAGGCGGGCAACGTGTATAAGTCTGTTTATATTTATGATGGTACGGCTGGTATCGAATTGAAACTGATGGTGAGCAACTATGTGTACTATCAGGTAGGACAGACATTGTATGTGAAGCTGAAAGGGCTTGCCATTGGTAACTATCGCTATATGTTAAGTGTAGGCGGTATTCCTACTGCAGAAGATATTTCCAAAAACTATGCCAACCGTAACCTTGATACTCAGATGGAGCGCAATGCACATATCTTTGCCGGTGAGCTGGGTAAACTGGAAGCATCGGATACGCTGGTGGTTACCCCGCAGAATTACAAGACTGTGCTGAGTGATGCTCATCTTGGACGCCTGATTCGCTTTGAGGGCTTGACTTACAAGGCTGGAACGTTTGATGGTGATACCTATCCGCAATATCTGGAAACTGTATACCTGAACAATTCTACTGAAGCTACTTATACGAATAAATATTATGATAAAGAGGGATTGACTCCTACTTTTGCCTACAACTATAATAATCAGCGTTATTATGGTTCTTCACTCTTTACGTATAATGCTTCGGATGAGAAAGATAAGATAGGTAATCTGATTCTCCGTGTGAGCGGTTATGCTAATTTTGCTTTGAATCCATTGCCGGAAAATGGCGACAAGGGTTCTATTACCGCTATCTATACTAAGTATTCTTCTAAGTCGGGAGGGTATATCAAGTATCAGCTTTTGGTTAATAAGGGAAGCGATGTAGATTTTTAAAATTCAAACTTTTAAATAACCGGATAAGGATATTTAGAAGGAAGTGAATTTAATGATTAAGGAGTGTATTCCCTATAGTTACTCCGAAAAGTTACGGAATATAGTAACTGCAAAATAAAAGAGAGTCGTATCAAACTCAGTTTCGTGAGGAATGATACGACTCTTTCTATTTTTGCACGTTTAAATCTTTACTTGCACGCTTCTGCTATGCGCTTTACGATGCCCGGCCCTTCGTAGATGAAAGCCGAATACACCTGCACCAGATGAGCACCGGCATTGAGCATGCTGTGGGCTTCCAGCGGGGTCATGACACCTCCAGCTCCGATGATGAGCATCTCCTTGGGAGCATGGGCGGCAAGGTGTTTCACTACCTCAATCGACTTGTGGATGACCGGCAGTCCGCTGATACCTCCGGCACCTACCTCGGTGATTTCCGACTGGCTGGAATGGATGAGCAGCGAACGGTCTTGTGTGGGACCCGTAGCAATGAAGCCGCCGACGTGGTACTGACGGGCAAATCCGATGATGTCGTCCAGCTTTTCGAGGGGTACATCTGCCGGAAGTTTCAGCAGTATGGGCTTGCGTACACGCTGCTTGTCGTCTGTCAGGGCGGTGAGCGCCGCACCCAGTATCTCGGGAGCTATGCTTCCCCAGTTGAGGGTATAGTAATCGGCATACGCGCTGAACGTATCATATAGGTCGCACAACTCTGCCACAGCCAGTGCTTCGTCCGAAGGATGGTTGGTATTGATGTTCACTCCTAAGATGTATTTCCCGTTCCGTTTCCGTTTCAGGTTCTGCAAGACGACTGCCTTTCCGGGATTGTTGAATCCGGTACGTGAAACCAGGGCATGATCCTGAGGCAGACGGAAGATGCGGGGGGAGGGGTTTCCGGCAACCTTCTCGGGAGTAACCGTTCCCACTTCGAGGAAGCCGAAGCCCAAATCACTCAGTTCGTCGAAACAGCTTGCTTCCTTGTCGAAACCCGCAGAGAGTCCCACACGGTTGCCGAACGTCAGGTTCTGCCACTGGAAAGGCGTTGCCTTCGGACGGTAAACCGACCGGATGAAGCTCTTTACCGGAGGAAGATGACGATAGACATGCAACAGGGTGATAATTTCGTTGTGAATCTTTTCTGCGTCGATGCGGAATAACCAGGGACGAATGATTGATTTATACATAGTCGTGAAAAATTAAATTAGTTTTCGTACGGCAAAGGTACGACTTCTGTCCGAGATATTGTCATAAAAAAAAGTTATCCCCTATTACTCTGGCGGGTGCGGCGGAACGGACAAAAAAATCTCTCTATTGGTTACGGATTGAATGAAGGTAACCATAGAGAGATAAGGGATATAGGAAAGAGGTTGGTTATTTAAGATGTTCGCGAATCTTTGCCAAGTACGCACGCATTCTGGTAGCATCCTTCTTGTTGATGATATCCAGCAGCTCGTTCAGCTCGGTACGGATACCCTCTACGTGTGCCGGAGTACGCGGGTTGAACAGGATTTCCTGCAACAGGAAGTCGTCTTCGCTCATCACTCCCTTGGCGATAGCCATGTGGCGCTTGAAAGTAGTACCCGGCGCATCCTGATGCTTCATCACCGCAGCAAAGGCAAAGGTGGAAACAAACGGGATAGACAGGGAGTAAGCCATGGTTTCATCGTGCTCCTCGAATGTATATTCAAAAATGTTCAGTCCCAGTCGCTGATACAGATCCTTGAAGAAAATCTTGCCCAGATGGTCGCCTTCCTTGATGATGATGGCATTTTCCGTACTCAACTGGTCGAGGTTGGCAAAGGTTGGACCAAACATGGGGTGAGTAGATACATAGCGGAAACCACTTTGCTCGTAAAACTCCTTCAGTCCGGTCTTGACAGAAGCAATATCACTGATGATACAGTCTTTCGGGATGAGAGGAAGTACCTGATTGAAGGCTTCGAGGGTATATTTTACAGTTGCTGCATTGATAACCAGTTCGGGTTTGAAGGCTTCTATTTCGCTGAGTTCGGTGAACCGGAGGCAGTTGTACATAAAGCGCAGACGTTTGGGATCGACATCGTATACCGCAACTTCGTGCTCGAAGCTCAATACGTCGGTAAAGAACGAGCCCATTTTTCCGGCTCCCATAATTAATATTCTCATAGTTTGTAGAATGAAAGATAGTGTATAAAGAAGAATCAGAAACTCATTACTGTCGTTGGAGAAAGTGTTGGGTTTCTGATTCTTCTCTGTTAGTTCTTAATTATTTGTTGATAATTTCCAGTTGCTGGCGTACGCTCTCTTCGTGGATAGCTTCGAACACCTGTTTGATGAAGTCGGCATCCATGCCGCAGAGAGAACCCTGTGCACCGCGCTTGTCGAGAATCTCGTTGTAACGTCCGGTCTGAAGAACCGTCATGTTATGTTCTTTCTTGAACGTACCGATCTCGCGGCAGATACGCATACGTTTGGCAAGAATTTCCATTAGCTCGTTGTCGCATGTATCGATCTGTTGACGAAGCTCGTGCAGGCTTTCAGTCGACTGGTGTTCCTTACGGATAACCAGCAGGTTGAGGATGTAATCGAGTACATCGGGAGTAACCTGCTGTGCTGCATCACTCCATGCACAGTCCGGATTGCAGTGAGATTCCACAATCAGACCGTCCATGCCCAAGTCCATCGCCTGCTGGCAAAGCGGCGCAATCAGTTCACGCTTACCGCCGATATGGCTCGGGTCGCACAAGATAGGCAGGTTCGGAATACGACGGCGCAGTTCGATAGGAATATGCCACTGCGGCAGGTTACGGTAAATCTTCTTGTCGTACGAAGAGAATCCGCGGTGGATAGCTCCCAGACGTTTCAGTCCTGCATTGTTGATACGTTCCAGCGCACCGATCCACAATTCCAGGTCGGGGTTGACCGGGTTCTTTACGTATACCGGAACATCTACACCTTTCAATGCATCGGCAATTTCCTGAACGGCAAACGGGTTGGCAGTGGTACGGGCACCTATCCACAGAATATCGATACCCGCTTTCAGACATTCGTATACATGCTTGGCTGTAGCCACTTCGGTAGCGACATACATACCCGTTTCCTGTTTCACGCGTTTCAGCCATGCCAGTCCGTCTACGCCGATACCTTCGAAACCTCCCGGTTTGGTACGTGGTTTCCATATTCCGGCACGGAAAATCTTGATACCCTTGTTGGCAAGTTGGGTAGCAGTTGTCATTACCTGTTCCTCTGTTTCAGCACTACAGGGACCTGCTATGATAAGAGGGCGTTCCTTTGAAACACCTTCCAGTTCGATAGGTTGTAAATTCAGTTCCATATAATATCTTTATTTTAGTTTATTATTCTTTAGAATATTGCTTTGATACGTTTCAGGGCTTCTGCCAGCTTCTCTTCCTTGGCGCAGAGCGAGATGCGGATGTACCGCTTTCCGTTGCTGCCGAAGATGAATCCCGGCGTAATGAATACTCGTGCCTCGTGCAGCACCTTTTCGGTGAGGTCTTCCACATCGGCATACGAGTCGGGGATTTTTCCCCACAAGAACATACCCACCTGATCGGGATCGAACGTACATCCCAAGGTCGTCATGATTTCTTCAGCCAGTTTACGGCGGCGGCTATATACATTGAAGTTTGCTTCTTCGTGCCATTCCGCACTGTTACGATAAGCCTGAGCGGCAGCCAACTGCATGGGGCGGAACGTTCCTGAGTCGATATTGCTCTTTATCTTTAGAATCCACTGTACTAATGTAGCATTGGTGGCAAGCATACCTACACGCCAGCCCGGCATGTTGTGGCTCTTGCTCATGGAGTTGAACTCGATGCAGCATTCTTTGGCTCCCGGCACGTTGAGGATGCTGATGGGCTTGCGGTTCAGAATGAAGCTGTACGGGTTATCGTTTACGATGACAATGTTATGGCGGCGTGCAAAGTCGACTAGCTTTTCGTACAGTTCCATGGTAGCGTTGGCACCTGTCGGCATGTTGGGATAATTGGTCCACATGATTTTTACACGGCTCAGATCCATCTTTTCCAGTTCATCGAAATCGGGTTGCCAGTGATTGTCCTCACGCAAGTTGTAGTTGACAATCTCGCTTCCTAAAATCTTGTTCAGGGAAGTATACGTAGGGTAGCCCGGATTCGGTACCAGTACCTGATCGCCCGGATTGACCAGTGCCAGTGTGACGTGCAGGATACCTTCCTTCGAACCGATGAGCGGCTGTATTTCCGTAGCCGGATCGAGATCGACGTTGTACCAGCGCTTGTACCAGTCGGCCATAGCCTTGCGCAGTTCCGGAATACCTACCGTAGGCTGGTAACCGTGTGCATCCGGCTTTTTGGCATTTTCGCACAACACCTTGATGGTTTCTTCCGAAGGCGGCATATCGGGGCTCCCGATACCTAAGCTGATGACATCTTTTCCTTCGGCGTTCATCTTGGCCACTTCCTTCAGCTTACGGCTGAAATAATATTCGCTTACGCTTGCCAGTCGGTCGGCAGGCTGTATGTTATAGTGTTGATTCTCCTTCTGCATATTCTCCTAATATTTTAAGTGCTTTGGTGAGCGGGGTTACCGCATCGATGGATTGTTTATATCTCAGGTAATCATTGAACATCACATCCACGTAGAACATGTATTCCCATTCGCGTCCGATGATGGGCAATGACTGGATTTTTGTCAGGTTGATGTTGTAAAATGAAAAGATGGAAAGAACTTTCGACAGACTTCCTTCACTGTGCGGAAGGGAGAAAACAATGTTTGCCTTGTTCACCTTGGAGCGGTCTTTCAGGTCGTCGGCAATCCACGGGTCGCATATCACCAGGAAGCGGGTAAAGTTGTGCTTGTTGGTTTCGATGCCTTCCTGAAGAATCTTCATGTCGTACATGCCTGCCGCATATTTGGAACAGATGGCTGCATGTCCCTTCAGTTGCTTTTCGTGGATATCCTTGGCACTGCCGGCCGTATCATCCGTTTCTACCACCTTCAGCTCCGGATGATGCTGGAGAAACTCGCGGCACTGAGCCAGTGCTACCGGATGCGAGTTGACCTCTTTCAGATCCTTCCAGTCCTCGTCGGGCAAGCACATGATGCTGTGGCTGATGCGGAGTTTATGTTCTCCGATAATGGTTGCCCCGCTTTCGCGCAGCAGTTCGTAGTTGTGAAGCAAGCTTCCGGCTATCGTATTTTCTATGGCAACGACTCCGATGACGTTGCTGTCCTTACGCATGTTTTCGAATACTTCTTCGAATGTGTTGCAACAGATCAGTTCTATTTCTTCATTCTTGAAGTACTTGTGGGCTGCAATGTCATGGTATGAACCCGGAACACCTTGTATCGCTATTCTTTTCATTTGCTCTTGTTTTAAAATAAAAAATCCCGCTCTGTAAAAAGCGGGATTTCGTTATATCGTTTTTATTGATTCATTGGTTTGTTACACATGCGAACTCCCGCTTCACTTCATTGCTAAAGTAAAAGTAAAAAAAGTAAAAGAAGAAGTATGTCGCAAATGTTTTCATTCGTTGTTCTGTTATTTTGTTATTATTACGGTTGCAAATGTAATACTTTTCTTGAAAAAACAAACATTTTATGAACTTTTTCTTTAAATATTTTCTTTCCACGACATATTCGATTACATTTGTGTTAGATCAATATATATTTAAAATACTATTACCATGAATTATAATTTTGACGAACCGATAGACCGGAGAGGTACGAATGCGGAAAAAATAGAAGGAATGAAGGATATCTGGGGACGGACAGACCTTATTCCCATGTGGGTGGCCGACATGGATTTTGCTACTCCTCCGTTTGTCCTCGATGCGGTGAAGAAACGTTGTGAACATCCGGTGTTGGGGTATACCTGCAAGCCGGACAGTTATTATCAGGCAATCATCAACTGGGTGGATGCGCGTTACGGCATGAAGGTGGAAAAGGAACAGATTACGTATGTGCCGGGCATTGTGCCGGGACTGGGGATGGCAATCAATGCCTTCACTCATCCGGGCGACAAGATCATGATTATGCCTCCGGTGTATCCGCCTTTCTCGTGGCTAGTAACCCGCAACGACCGCCGGCTGGTAGAGTGTCCGATGATTCTGGAGAACGGCAAGTACCGGATGGATCTGGATTTGTTCCGCAGGGAGATTAAGGGCATACGTGTGTTTATCTTGTGCAACCCTCACAATCCGGGTGGAGTGGTCTGGACGCACGAGGAACTGGAAGCCATTGCCAATATCTGTGCAGAGGATAATGTCATTGTCTTTTCGGATGAGATTCATGCCGACCTGACCTTACCTCCTCACCATCATGTACCGTTTGCCATGATTTCTGAACGGGCAAAGAACAATTCCGTTACGTTTATGGCACCCAGCAAGGCTTTCAATATGCCGGGAGTGGCAGCTTCGCATGCTATTATTTATAATGAGGGGCTCCGCAAGCGGTTTACTACCTATATGGAGAGCTGTGAATTTGGCGGGGGACATGTGTTTGCCTTTCCAGCTGTAGAGGCGGCTTATTCCAACGGGACGGAATGGCTGGAACAGTGTCTGGCTTATATACAGGGAAACATCGACTATCTGGACGAATACCTGAAGAAAAAGATGCCGAAGATCAAGGCTATCCGTCCGATGGCTTCCTATCTGGTATGGCTGGACTGCCGTGAGCTGGGAATGTCGCAGCAGGCACTGGAAGATTTCTTCGTGTCGGGAGCTCATCTTGCCCTGAACAACGGCGAAACGTTCGGCAAAGAAGGAATCGGCTTCATGCGCATGAATGTAGGTTGTACACGTGCTGTGCTGGAACAAGCATTGAAACAGCTGGAAGAAGCCTATCGCCGGTTATAAAAATAAAAGAGGATATATCGGGTGATATATCCTCTTCTGCAATGTCCTTTGTGAAGTAACGAATTATGCTTCAGCAGGAGCAGCAGCTTCTTCTGCAGCCGGTGCAGCTTCTTCAGCTTCTGCTTTTGCAGCAGCTTCAGCTTCAGCCTTAGCAGCAGCTTCAGCAGCTTTCTTTTCAGCTACTTTCTTAGCGATTTCTTCGTTTACTTTCTTTTCTGCTTCCAGACGTGCTTTTGCTGCAGCCTTCTTAGCTTCTTCTTCTTTAGTCTTCAAAGCAGCCAGACCGTTCTGCTTGTTTTCTTTCCAAGCGTTGAAGCGAGCTTCAGCAGTAGCTTCATCGAATGCACCTTTTGCAACGCCACCCAGCAAGTGTTTCTTCATGTAAACACCTTCGCTAGACAAGATGTTGCGAACTGTGTCTGTAGGCTGTGCACCTACCATTACCCAGTGTAATGCACGTTCAAAATTCAAATCTACTGTGGCAGGATTGGTATTCGGATTGTAAGTACCAATTTTTTCAGTAAATCTACCATCACGTGGTGCTCTTGCATCTGCAATAACAATTGAATAGAACGCATAGCTCTTGCGTCCGTTTCTCTGCAATCTGATTTTAGTTGCCATTTCTTAAACGTTAATTTTTTAATGTTAATGATTTGAATTATGCTAATATCCCGTATTAGCGGGTGCAAAGATACGATTTTTATTTGTATTACAAAAGGTTAAGTCGTTATTATTTGTTATTTATTTCACGAAGCCATTTTTCCAGTTCGCCGGTCCACTGGCGTTTGTAGGTAAACGAGTCGCGGAATCCCCATCCGTGGCCACCGATAGGATAGGTGTGCAGGCAGGCTGGAACCTTGCTCTTGACCAGTGCCAGATAGTAGTTTACGCTGTTGGCTACGGGTACGGTATCGTCGTCGCTGCTGTGCATGATAAAGGCAGGAGGGGTTTGCGGAGTGACCTGCAGTTCGTTGGAATATTTCTGTTCGAGTGCCTTCGAAGGATTTTTTCCCAATAAGTTATCGTGAGAGCCCATGTGGGTATACGTCGGGTCCATGGTAACGACAGGGTAGAACAGTATCTGGAAGTCGGGACGCGTAGCTGCATCGGTAAAATGAGTGGCCACCGTGCTGGCAAGATGTCCTCCTGCCGAAGCTCCCATGATGCCTAATTGTCGGATATTCCATTCATCGGCATGCTGACGCATGATACGCAGGGCCTGTTGGGTATCGCTCAGAGGCACTTCATTGTTTCCATTGGGCATGCGATACGTCAGCACGGCATACGTGATACCCTGACTGTTGAACCAGTTGGCCATATCGTGTCCTTCGTGCTGCATGGCAAGGTGTGTATATCCTCCTCCCGGGCAAGCTACGATAGCCATTCCGTTGCCTTCTTTCGCCAGATAGACCGTCAGCGTAGGTTCTGCTACATAGAGCGGACCGTTTTCCACCTGCTGAGTCATGTGGTTACTGTTGGGAGCCCCGTTAGGCCATAATTTGATTTCTACTGGATTTTGAGCAGAGAGTATGGTCGAAAGAAAGACCAGACTCATGAGAAATAGTTTTTTCATACGTGTATTGATTTTGTTGTTCTCTTTTATTTTTTCTTTGTCATCCGTTTGTATTCATACTGTATCGTACGATGAAGGACATGCAGCGTTTGGTGGCCCATATCTTTTTGGCTGTTTATTCATACCGTATCGTACGATGAAGCTGGTGTGTTTCGTTAGGTTTTGGAATGTTTGATGAAAGTCGGTTGTTCAGTATGAAATGTTTTTCGATTGACGGGTTCAAAGATAACATAATTCTTTTAAGATAACAAAATACCCACAGACTTCCGCGGGTGCAGGAGGTCTGTGGGTGAATGGAATCTGTCAGTTTAGATTCAGTATTTTCTGCTTTAAGCTTTCTTGATATGCATGCTGGCTTTGACCAGATATACGATCAGCAAGATATATGCTACCAGCGAAACAACCTGACTCAGCGGATTTTCGAGCCATGCTTCGTTTACGAGATTGATACCGCCGAAACGCATAGCCGCGCTGACTACTCCCATCAGGGCACCACCGGCGATGAAACCGGAAGCAAGCAGGGTACCCTTTTCTCCGCGTGCCGTATTGACCGCTTCGTCTTTGCTGCGGGTAGTGACATACCAGTTGATGGCTCCACCTACGATGAGCGGAAGGTTCAGTTCCAGCGGAATAAACATACCCAATGCGAAGGCCAGTGCCGGAACTTTGAAGTAAGTCAGTATCAGTGCCAGTGCAGCTCCTATGCCATACAGCAGCCACGGAGCAGCCACACCGTTCATCAGCGGGTCGATAACGGCAGCCATGGCGTTTGCCTGAGGAGCAGCCAGTGCGCCCGATGAGAATCCGTAAGTCTTGTTCAGAATCATGATGACCCCTCCTACGGTAGCGGCAGAAACCAGTGTTCCCAAGAATTTCCAGGTCTGCTGCTTGGCAGGCGTACTACCCAGCCAGTAACCAATTTTCAAGTCGGTGATGAAACCTCCTGCCATAGACAGTGCGGTACAAACCACACCTCCCATGACGAGGGAAGCAACCATACCGGTGGCTCCTTTCAAGCCCACGGCAACCATCACGACAGAGGCTAAAATCAGTGTCATCAGCGTCATGCCCGATACCGGATTGGTTCCTACGATGGCAATGGCATTGGCAGCTACGGTGGTAAACAGGAAAGAGATACCTGCTACCAGAACAATGGCTACGATGGTGTGCAGCAGATTACCCTGCATCACATCGAAATAGAAGAACAAGGCTACCAGTATGATGGTGATGATGGAACCGATTGCGATAATCTTCATGGAAAGGTCTTTCTGGGTACGAATCACGTTGGTTTCCGCTTTCTTGCCACCCATTTCCTTTGCAGCCAGACTGACGGCACTTTTGATGATGCTCCAGGAACGTACGATACCGATGATACCTGCCATGGCGATACCGCCGATACCGATACTTTTGGCGTACTGAGAGAAGATTGCTTCGGGCGACATGCTGCTCACGGTTTCGGTGATGGCAGGATTCCATGCATTCAGTACCTGATCTCCCCAAATGAGTGAGATGCCCGGCACGATAATCAGCCATACGGCAAGTGAGCCGGCGCAGATAATGGCAGCATATTTCAGACCTACGATGTAACCCAGTCCTAACACGGCAGCTCCGGTATTGATTTTAACGACGAGCTTGGCTTTTTCGGCAATCATTTCACCCCAGCCGCAGACGCGGGTGGTGAAGTTTTCGTTCCACCATCCGAAGGTAGCCACGATAAAGTCGTACAGACCTCCTATCAGTCCGGCAAAAAGCAACGGTTTCGCCTGACTGCCTCCTTTTTCGCCCGAAACAAGTACCTGCGTGCTGGCGGTAGCTTCAGGGAACGGATATTCTCCGTGCTTCTCGCTGACAAAGTATTTGCGGAACGGGATAAGGAACAAGATACCCAAGATACCTCCTAACAATGAGCTGACGAACATCTGGAAAAAGTCGACCGTCATTTCGGGATATTTGTCCTGCAGGATATACAAAGCAGGCAAGGTAAAGATGGCTCCGGCTACGATTACACCCGAGCAGGCTCCGATAGACTGTATGATGACGTTCTCGCCCAAGGCACTTTTACGCTTGGCGGCACTCGAAACACCTACGGCTATGATGGCGATAGGAATAGCAGCTTCAAACACCTGACCGACTTTCAGTCCTAAATAGGCTGAGGCGGCAGAAAAGAGTATCGCCATGGCAATACCCCATAACACCGACCAGAGGTTCACCTCCGGATAGTTTTTGTCGGGCGACATCAGCGGCTGATACTGCTCTCCCGGCTTGAGTGGACGGAATGCATTTTCGGGCAATCCCGTCGGTTTTTCGTTTGTCTCTTTCATGGTTTTTCAAGTATTTAGTTTCTTAAATATTTCTTCATGCCATCGGTAAAGTAAATATCCATCTTACCGTCCGGACGTTCGTAGATGAAGTAAGCATCGAGTTCCGGATGCGCGTTGCAGATAGCCTTGGCTGAATCAAGTCCCAGCACCATAAACGAAGTGGCATAGGCATCGGCGGTAGCGCAGTCCTTGGCTACGACGGTAGACGAAAGAATGTTGTGCTGCACCGGATAGCCTGTACGCGGGTCGATGGTATGCGCATATTTCTTGCCGTCCTTGTAGTAGAAATTACGGTAATTGCCCGAAGTGGCAAGTCCTACGTTCGTAATTTCGAGAACCGTCTGCAATTCCTGATTTACGGAAAGTGAGTCATCTATCGGCTTGTTGATGCCGATGCGCCAGCTTTCCATGTTCTGGTTCTCACCTTTCATGACCAGTTCGCCCCCGATGTTGATCATATAGTTCTTGACCCCCTTGCTGTCGAGCAGGCGTGCCACGCAGTCCACTCCGAACCCTTTGGCGATAGCGCTGCAATCCAGCATTACGCGCGGGTCTTTCTTTACGATTTTGCCGTCTATCAGGTCTACCTTATGAAAGCCTACAAACTGGCGGATGCTGTCTATGGTATTCGGCTGTATGCCCGTAGCATTCTTGAAACCGAACCCCCATGCGTTTACCAGCGGAGCCACAGTGATATCAAAGGCACCGTGCGTGTCGGTCGATACGGCCTTAGCCAGACGGAACACATACGCAAACATACTGTCTGTCTGCATGTTTTCGTTGTTGTTGATATGCGTAATGACCGACTGCTTGTTGAACGGAGAGAGCGAGTTATCCACTTTCTGCAATTCAGCTTCGATGTCTTTTTTCAAGTTTTCCTTCGACTGGTAAGTGATTTTGTACATCGTACCGAATACCAGCCCTTCATCCGTCTGGTAAGGAGCTTGTTTCCGAAGAATCAGTACCGTTCCGATAATCAGAAAAGCCAAGAACGGAAGTTGCCATTTTGCGTTTTTATTTGTCATAGATGCAATTCTTTATGATTTATTGATTTAGAAAAAGATGTTCGATAAGGATTTTCACGCCGATGCCAATCAGCACCAGACCGCCGAAAAGTTCCACGCGCAGGTTAAAACGTTTCCCGAAGAAGATACCGATCAGGCTGCCGGCAAGCGAGAGGACAAACGAGGCGAAACCGATGATGAGCAGCGGGCTAAACAATTGTTCTACGTCGTTGAATCCCGTAAAAGCGAAAGAGATGCCTACGGCCAGCGCATCAATGCTGGTTGCCACCGCCATAGTGAGGATCACCTTCAGTTGGGTAGGGTCGAAGCTGCACTCTTCACTGTCCTTGAAATGTTCGCGTATCATGCGGATACCTAAGAAAGCCAGCAGTGCAAAGGCGATCCAGTGGTCGTATGCTTCGATGAGATGTCTGAAACGGCTTGCCCCGAACCAGCCGATGAGCGGCATCAGTGCTTGGAAGAAGCCGAAGAAAAAAGCCATTTTCAGGAATGTCCGCCATTGGATGCGACGTAAGATGATACCGCTTGTAACCGAGACCGTAAAACAATCTATCGCCAGGCTGACGGCGAGCAGCCATATTTCCAGAGTAGTCATGTATACTTAAAAAGGTAGGTTATAAATTAAATTATACGTCAGGTTGAAGCTGCTTCCTGCATTTTTCCCGAATCCGGGTACATACCACGGCGTAGAGTTCTCGTGTTCGGTGACGCTCAAACGCTTTTTGTAGCGTACGGCCCATCCCATGTGGAAGCGCTTGTATATTCTTACCTTGATGCCTACCACACCTTCCACCCAGTGCGCACTGCTCTTTTCGCCCAAGTCGGCATAAGGTACGGTGATGTGTCCCCCGTAATTCGGGTCGGTCATGTCGGGACCGCTGGCATCGTAGGTAAAACTGCTCATGCCGTATCGCAGGCCCACATACAGATATCCCGGCAGGTAAGGCTTCTGATAAAATACGTTGTAGTCCATACCTACGCGGAAGTAAGGCGCCGATGTCTTAAAGTGCATGTCGTTAGCATCGTTGGTGACATCCGTTTTTCCGTAACCTACTTCGATGACGGGCAGGAAGCGGTTCTTGAGGTTCGTCTGCAAGATGATTTCGCTGCTCAGCGCATCCCCTCCCAGCAGGTATCCTGCTGCGCCGGCAACTTCAACTCCGATGGAAGTTCCCTGATAGAGCGGAGACGCCTCGTATTCCTTTTTCAGAGTTTCCTTGTCCTTCTTCTGCGCTTGAGCCGACAGCGGGAGCAGCAGGCTACTCGTCAGAAGCAATAACAGTGAAATATATTTTGAAGTTCTCTTTTTCATTATTATCTATATTCGGGTTGGTTATAGTCAGTGAGTCAAGGCGGTGGTGGGTACTTGTTACTCCGGTCACTTCGTAAAACATCATCGAGCTGCAGTCCAGATTGAAGAAATACGGAATGTTCCGGTGCGTGATACTGATGGTATCTCTTCCGGCAAACATCCTTTCCAGACTGTGGTAACTGAATACGAACTGGGTACTGGTGTTATAGCTCAGCGGAAGTTCAAAGCTCTTGGCACCCGCTTCACGGTTGACTAGCGTATCCGAGATCAGAGAATCGACGGTACGCGGTCGCAGGCTTCCGTCGGTAAGTGTATCGTATACCACGATATTGGCATGCGTTTGTCCTACAATGGTTATAGTATCCGACGTACTGAACGATCTTCCGTTTTGGTCGACTAGTGAAAAGTACGCATACGACATGGAGTTAGGCGGACAGTTTTCCACCTCACAGGCGGGGAAGAACACGCATAACAATAAAAGCAAGCCTAATATAACCGGTAGTTTTCTCATGGTTACAGTTCTTTTTCTATTTGATATTTGTTGCGTTCAGGAGCATTGCGGGCTATCAGTTCTCCGATAAATCCGGCAAGGAACAGCTGCGTACCGATAATCATCGTCGTCAGTGCCAGATAGAAATACGGGCTGTCTGTAATGAGCCGGTAGGGATTACCCGAATACAAGTCGTACAACTTGTTGACACCGATAATAGCTACTGCGATAAAACCTAGGATAAACATGATGGAACCCAGAAAACCGAAGATGTGCATCGGCTTGATACCGAAGGTAGACAGGAACCACAAGGTGAGCAAATCCAGATATCCGTTGACGAAGCGGTTCAGCCCGAATTTGGTCTTTCCATATTTACGTGCCTGATGATGAACGATCTTTTCACCGATTTTGTTGAAGCCGGCGTTTTTGGCCAGATAAGGAATGTAGCGGTGCATTTCGCCATACACTTCGATGTTCTTCACCACATCCTTGCGATACGCCTTCAATCCGCAGTTAAAGTCGTGCAGGTTGTGAATACCCGAAACGGCACGGGCCGTAGCATTGAACAGCTTGGTCGGAATGGTTTTCGACAGCGGATCGTAGCGTTTCTGCTTCCATCCGGAAACCAGATCGTAACCGTCGACGGTAATCATGCGGTAAAGCTCTGGAATTTCATCGGGGCTGTCCTGCAAATCGGCATCCATGGTGATGACTACATCGCCTTCGGCACGTTCGAAGCCACAGAACAGGGCAGGCGACTTGCCGTAGTTACGACGGAACTTTATCCCTTTCACTTCCTTGTTCTTCTGGCTCAGTGCCTCGATCACCTTCCACGAACCGTCGGTACTGCCGTCGTTTACGAAAATGATTTCGTAACTGAAGTGATTTGCATCCATTACTCTCTTTATCCAAGCATGCAGTTCGGGTAAAGACTCTTCCTCATTATATAAAGGTACGATTACTGATATATCCATAGGTCAGAACTGTTTTTTATGTTTCATTGCTACCAGACCAGTAGGTATGGCAAGCAGGATACCGTAAAATATGTTTTGAAAAATCAATTGAAAAGTGAGTTGCAGAGGGGTGAGCGATGAAATGGCATCGAACGCCTGAATCAACTGGTCGATGGAAGTTGCCATTTCACCCTGTGCAGCCGATTTGACGTTTTCCAACTGCTGCAAGTAGGCATTGGCCAGAAAGCCATGATCCAGAAAACGGAAATAAATGTAGTGTGCCACGGCTACCAGAAGCGTAGCAAATAAATACATGTATAGCGTGAATACGAACGCACGGAAGAACGATAGCTCACCGTTGCAGTACGTATTTCTGAACTTGCGTACATAGATGTAGCCCAGTATCGGAACGAAAAGCGTAAGCAGCACAAACAAGAGCTGAAGGAAGGGAATACTGAATCCTAAGGGTAGGAAAATGAATTTAATTATCCAGAATATTCCCATGAAAGTACCAAATCGCATGGCATGTTCTTGAAGTGTAATCGGTTTGTCTGTTGGCATTTCTGTTTTTCCTTTATTATTTATATTATTAAGACTACAAAAGTACGTTTTTTGGAGATATTCCGGGCTATAAAACCGATAAAAATAGCGTTTTCTTCAATTTTTGTGCATTTTTTTGAGACAAAGTATTGCAGGTTCAAAAAATATATCTACCTTTGCACCCGCAAATGAGAAACATCACACGATGAATCTCTGATGCAGACCTAACATGGGTAAGTCCCATACGGCCAGCTCCCTTCGAATCCTCCAGGGCTTGATCGCAGCAAAGGTAGTTGGTTGTAGCGGCGCGATATGGTAAGCTTACCCACCTGCCTCTTTAGCTCAGTTGGCCAGAGCACGTGATTTGTAATCTCGGGGTCGTTGGTTCGAATCCGACAAGAGGCTCAAAAATAAAACATAGTTATTGCCTCTTTAGCTCAGTTGGCCAGAGCACGTGATTTGTAATCTCGGGGTCGTTGGTTCGAATCCGACAAGAGGCTCGAAAAAGTTGGAACATGGTTTCCAACTTTTTTGTTTTTATCCCCCTGAAGACTTAGTTAGGCGCATAAAAAATGCCGCCGGTGTTGTAGCGGCAGCATTTTACTTGTACATAAAAGTTTAGTTAGTCCAATTGTTTTCCTCTTTAATTCTTCTGTCGTATAATAAAACAATCCTGTAGCGCTTTTGTTTAATCTTTCTGTCTTTTTTTATGAAAATTTTTCCGGAGAACTTTTATAGTCATTCTTTCTTGCCGGCATTCGGGCTGGAATGACGCCGTGTAAATGATGTTAACCGGATATTGCTGTCCCGTCGGGATGAAATCGGAGCGTTATCAAAATGCAATCAAAATGTGGTTTGATAGTATTCATTTGTCGGATAACGCGGCCAAACATAAATTTACACTTTCTGTAGTGTGACAATTTTAGCAAAGAACAAGGCGATTAATCTGAAATTTTATTCCATATTATTGCATGGAAATACAATATTCTGGCTTTTTATACAGAATTCCTGAGCATGTATTGGAGGATATGGCGAAAGAAATTTTAAAAACGTCGAGAGAAATAAAAAAAATCTCCTGACAAGTTGGTTCTTTCTTTTCGATAAAGTGCTTTGAAACTCTAAAATCGGTATTTTAATGAAGGAAAAATGGCTATTTCCTCTCTAATAATATGTTAAAAATCAGTCTATCTGTTTGATTGATAATTGATTCATTCGAATTTGATTTCGTTAAAAACTTCTGTTCGTATAAGTCTCCGGAAATAAATGATTCTCAATCGACGAGATATGCAAAATGTCAGCAAGAGGGAAGAGGTGACATTTTGATATATTCTTCCGGTTGTTCTACAGGTTGTGATCTGTTGTTTTCCGGATATTCCAGATTATTTGGCTTGGCAAGCTGGTATGCGGGTATACCGGATTCTACGGTTAGTTCTTCGTTTTCGCATGGAGAGATAAATGCGCCTCCTAATAAGAAAAAGTCCAGTGGTAAAATCGTTTTTGTCATAATGGCTATGGTTTTTTTATTAGTGTCTTGGAAATCTTTTTTATCTTAACGCATGCCCTATATAATTCCCCTACTTCTCTTTTGTTAAAAGATGTTATAGAAAAAGATTCACTCCTTTTGATGAATATTTCTTGATTTTAATCAAGTTTCTATGCTCTGTTTTTTCTGTACTTCTTGTCTTTTGCGTATTTTTGCACTCGAAAATCGAACTATTAATTATAAAATTAAAAAAGGAATGGGTGGTTTTTTCGGTACAGTCTCGATGGCTGAATGCGTGACCGATTTATTTTACGGTACGGATTACAATTCACATTTAGGAACAAAACGCGCCGGTATGGCAACTTTCTCGGAAGGAGAAGGTTTTGTACGTTCAATTCATAGTCTGGAAAGTTCTTATTTCCGCACGAAATTTGAAGCAGAACTTCCAAAGTTCAGAGGTAAGTCGGGTATAGGCGTTATCAGCGATACCGATCCGCAGCCAATCATGATTAATTCTCATCTCGGAAAGTTTGCAATTGTGACAGTGGCAAAAATCAATAACATGGCCGAACTGGAGAAGGATTTGCTGGATGCCAACATGCACTTCAGTGAGATGAGTCTGGGTAAAACCAACCAGACGGAGCTTGTCGCATTGCTGATTGTACAGGGTAAGGACTTTGTAGATGGCATAGAAAATGTGTATAAGAAAATCAAAGGTTCCTGCTCGATGCTGATTCTGACGGAAGACGGCATTATTGTTGCCCGCGACAAATGGGGACGTACGCCTATTGTTATTGGTAAAAAGAACGGGGCGTATGCAGCTACCAGTGAGTCGAGCAGTTTTCCGAACCTCGATTATGAAATCGACCGCTATGTAGGACCGGGTGAGATTCTTCGTATGCGTGCCGACGGACTGGAACAGCTCCGCAAGCCGAACGAGGAAATGCAGGTTTGTTCGTTCCTGTGGGTGTATTACGGTTTCCCGGTGTCTTGCTACGAAGGTCGTAACGTAGAGGAAGTTCGTTTCATGAGCGGTTACAAGATGGGTAAGACGGATGAATCAGAAGTCGATTGTGCTTGTGGTATTCCCGACTCGGGTGTGGGTATGGCGCTCGGATATGCTGAAGGAAAAGGCGTGCCGTATCATCGTGCCATTGCAAAATATACTCCTACCTGGCCGCGCAGCTTTACGCCCAGCAATCAGGAGATGCGTTCGCTGGTGGCAAAGATGAAACTGATACCGAACCGCGCCATGTTGCAGGGAAAACGTCTGCTGTTCTGCGATGACTCCATCGTGCGTGGTACCCAGCTTCGCGACAACGTGAAGATATTGTACGATTACGGAGCCAAGGAGGTGCACATGCGTATCGCTTGTCCGCCGCTCATTTACGGCTGTCCGTTTATCGGATTCACGTCTTCCAAGAGCGACATGGAACTGATTACCCGTCGTATCATCAAGGAAATAGAGGGCGACGAGAATGCTAAGCTCGACCGCTATGCTACCACCGACTCTCCCGAATACAAGGAACTGGTGGAGCGTATCCGTGCCCGCTTCGGACTGACTTCCCTGCGATTCAATACGCTGGAAACATTGATTGAGGCTATCGGACTGCCGAAGTGCAAGGTCTGCACACATTGTTTCGACGGTTCCAGCCGGTTCTGATACAATCGATCCTCTTATACATGAAAATACCCTTCGTTTTGCCTTCCGGTTGTGAAGCGCAAAACGAAGGGTATTTTTTAGGAATATCTAAAGGCAGGCTCCGATTTTATTCTCCAAACAGCAGCTTGCGGTCGGATTCCAAAGCCTTTTTTACCAGAGAATCTGGCACAAACTTCCAGTCGGACAGGGGAGTTATCTGGAGAGGTCCTTTCGAGGAGCGGAAGAAATCGATGATATAATAGCGGAACTCATGATCGGAAGTCTCTTTCATGCGACTGCGGAGTTCCGACATAGACAATCCGGTTCCTTCGGTCAACAGTCCGCATCCTCCACTACCTACGTACGAGTTGACTGCCACACGGTAAGTCTTGTCCAGCGAAAACGGGCTTCCATCCCTCATTTTCAAGATGTGCACTCTTTTTCCTACAGGCTGGCTCAGGTCTACTTCATAAGAAATTCCGGCAGCCGACATGAGACAGAAGGTCGCCGCTGCGATACGAGCTTTCCTGCCTTCCTGCATACGGATATTCAGTGCATGGTCGTCGGGCGACTTCATCGTGTTGACCCATCGTGAATACGAATATTCCAGTGCATCGCGTACCTCTTTTCCGGTCAGCTCGAACACGTTTATCATGTTCTCGAACTGGTAGAGTGTGAAAATATCTCTTACAGCTACCTTGCCGGCCTTCACCACATCATCGTATACCAAAGGAGTAACCAGCGAAATGTTGGCTTTCATTTGTTGGAACTGAACATGATGCATGAGATCGCCTATCGTAGAGTTGCCGAAGAAATAATCGGCACCGTAAATGGGTTTATCCAGCGTACCTATTTCTTCGGACACGAATTTCTGTACTTCCTCTTGTTTGTTTTTGAAGCGTTCCAGAAATGCCTCATCCGGTTTCATCCCTTTCACCGATACCAGCTTTCCAGCTATTTTTTTGTCCGTTACGTTACCATCGTCTACCGAGCAGGTCAGGATAGCCTCGGCTACGTGTACCGTTTCTCCTCCTGCATTGAGAAGCCATACGTTGTTGCCCGAAACATTGTTGGTAACCTGCTGGCAATACGCCTGATGGTCGTGTCCGTAGAATAGAATATCCAGTCCGGGAATGTTGCGTGCAATTTCCTCCGCGGGATTTTCATTGTATCCGTTTTGTCCGTGCGACTTCAGTCCGCAGTGGAATAGTCCTACCATGACATCCGGTTTTTCCTTTTCGAGAATGAAAGGTACCCATTTCTTTGCACTCTCTACCATATCTTCGAATTGTAGTCCCTGCCAGAGCTTTTCGGGAAGCCACATCGGTATGGCAGGCGTAATCATCCCCAGAATGGCTATCTTTACACCTTCGCGTTCCACAATGCAATACGGTTTGGCATAAGGCTTACCGTTTGCTTTCGATAGAATGTTGGCGCCCAGTACGGGAAACGAACAGTCGGCAACCCAACGGTTGAACACGGGGTGTCCGGCTTCTATGTCGTGATTGCCGAAGGCAGCGGCATCGTAGCCCATGAAGTTCATCATTTCGCTTGCGAGGTGCGGACTTTTCGTATCGATGAAGTTGGTGTAATAAACACAAGGCTGTCCTTGCAGAACATCGCCGGCATCCACCAGAATACAATTTTCTTTCCCCAGACTGTCACGTTGCGAACGAACGTAAGAAGCTACTTGTGGCAGGCCTCCTTCCAGCGGGTGATTTTCCTTGAAATCGTATCCGAAGAAATTGCCGTGTATGTCGGTGGTTTCCATAATCTTGATGACTACTTTTCTGCTTTTCCCCATGACGGGAGCTATCAGCCCTAAGATAAGCAGAATAGATAGAATCTGTCTTTTCATGATGCTTGAAAAATAAAAAAGGAATATTGCCGAAAGTACCTTTGCAGGTACTCCGCGGCAATATCCCATGAAAAATAAAACCATTAGTTGAATATATATCGTATACCCACCTGAATTTGCCAGCAGTCTGAGCTGTTTTTCAGGTAAGAGAATGTTTCGGTAGGAAGTTTACCGTCCGACTGATACATTGAGTAAGTAGGAACATTATCGGCAGTTACACCTTCGTATTTCAAGATACGTCCGCTGTTTACCGGAACTTTAGAGATACCCCATGTATCTTTCAGCAAGTTGCCTATGTTGAAAATATCGAGTGAAACCTGAAGAGTATTGGTCGTCTTTCCAGCTTTCACGATAAAGTCTTGTACCACTTTCAGGTCTACCTGATTCACCCACGGATAGCGGGCAGAGTATGCCTTGGCATATTCACCTTTATGATTTTTCAGGTAAGAGTCTTGGTTTACGTAATTCCAGAAAGCTTCTGCCTGCTGTGCTGCCGTAAATCCGTTCTTATCGATAAATGTCAGCTCATCCTTGCTCTTCGGAATGTAAATCAGGTCGTTGTTGATACCATCCTGATTCATGTCACCATCGTACATGTAAGAGAAGTTGCCGGCATTATATCCGGAGTAGAAGAGGCTTACCGAAGTCGCGAAGTTCTTGGCATAAGGAATGCGGTATGACAACGAAGCAATCACCTTGTGCGGAGTAAGGTACTGTGAATTGGTGAGCTGCATATAGTTGCCTCCGTTTACGGTTGGCACGTTTTGCCAAAGCTCGTTGGGCTGTGCTCCCGGGTTGCCCGAAACTTCTTTTGAATCGGTATAAGTATACGATAACAGGACATTCAGATTCTCTACAGGGTTCATTCTGAGAGAAGCATTCAGGCTATAGCTATATCCACGGGTTGTATTGGTCAGCATATAGGCTCCCGACATGTCTTTGTATATGCGGCTTTCGGTAGCTCCCGGATAGAGGTAACGGTTATCGGGACCGGCAAATCGTTTCATCTTCGGATCGCTGAGCGGAATAACGTTTACATTCTGCTGGATGACCGCATTCAGGTTTTTGGCATAGATTCCTTCGAGAGTCATTTCGGTATTAAACGGAAGCGGCAACTTGAAATCGGCTGCCAATGTGTTTTTCCAAACCTGCGGCAGTTTGAAGTCAGGATCGATACCTGCTACCGTACCCGGAGCCTTTTCTACTGGAGTTTGCGGGAACTGTTCCGGCAGTCGGGCAATGACGTCGTTCTTGGAAATAACTCCGCCCGCCAGTTTGGCTAAAATAGCAGGATCGGAAATGGTTACGGTGTTCTGAATCATACCACTGTTGGTAGGCATGTTGGTAAGGAATACAAACGGAATACGTCCGGTGAAAAGTCCGCTACCACCACGCAGACGCAGGGTATTGTCTTTCAACACATCCCAGTTGAATCCGATACGAGGAGAAACCATGATTTTGGTTGACGGCCACTGGCTGGTATTGATTTTGGCGCTTCCTGCAAATGTCATTCCCGATACAACCTTGTTTTCCTGCAGGTCGTTCAGGTAAGACGGTGCATCAATACGAATACCACCGGTTACTTTTAAATAGGGAGTGATGCTCCACATATCCTGCAGGTAAGCAGAGAACTGTCCGAAAGAAAGTTCGGCAACAGGCTTGTCTTCGCCACCGTAGCCGTAGGTAAGCGAGTACAGGATGGGGGCTGCTCCGTTTTTGAAATCCTCGAGGCTGTTATAACGATAATATCCCAGTCCGCTGGACATAAATGAGTTGCCTACATACTGATGTTCATACGCAAGACCAGCTGTTATGACATGTTTATCGAGGTTCATGGTAAAGTTATCGGTAAGTGTCCAGATGTCGTTGTGTACGGCATTGTTGTACGTATACAGTTCATAACCGGCAGTCATAAACATATCTCCGTCTTTCAGGATATCCACCATCGGGAAGATGGAGGAGTCGGAGCCACGTTCATCGGCTATTTTGGTATAAGTACCCAGAATCTGGTTAGACATCTTTCCGCCAAAGTTACTGTTTAATTCGGCAGTGAGCGAGTGAACCAAGTTGTTCATGTCGTAGCAGCTGTTGCGGAAAGGCATAGAAGCAACCCCATAGTGTCCGTGTGACACATCCTTGTTAGGCATACTCTGGCTGGTAGGGTTGGTGTATTTGTTTTTGGTATAATTGTAACGTATGGTGAACTTGTTGTTCATGTTGATGTTCCAGTCTAAACGTGCCAGTATTTTATTGGTAAACGTACCAGCATCGTAGTCGGTATACGATCCCGGTTCATAGTTGTACTGGTTTCTCAGGATGCTGGCAAATTCTTCCATATCGGCTGCGGTAACACGTGAAATCATCTCCGCATCGTTTCCTACACCGTCTTCAGACAAACGCCATTTGAAGATCGGGCTGGGCGATTCTTCACGTTCACCGTTTACAAAGAAGAATAACTTGTTTTTTACCAGAGGACCTCCAATGGTAAAACCATATGTACGGTGAGCTTCAACGGGGCGTTCACCCAGATCTTCACCGTCAATTCTGTTTCCTCTCATGTTTTCGTTTTTGAAATACGTATAGGCAGTACCTTTAAACGTATTCGTACCACTCTTGGTGATGGCATTGATTCCGGCACCGATGAAATTAGCCTGACGCACATCGTAAGGAGCAATGTTTACCTGAAGTTCTTCGATGGCATCCAGCGATATCGGATTCGATCCACCCGGCATCGGAGCTGATGAAAGTCCGAAGTTATTATTCAGGTTGGCACCATCGATCGTAATATTGTTCATACGTGCATCTCTACCACCAAAAGAGTTTCCGCTTCCGGCATAGGGAGAGAGCCGGGTGATGTCGGACAGCGAACGGCTGATGGACGGCAGGGCGGTCATTTCGCGGTTGTTAATATTGGTAGAAGCACCCGTCTTCGTTCCGGAGAGTTTGGAGCGGGTAGCTACTACCATAACTTCGTCAAGCTCTCCAAGGTCTTCTTTCAAGTCTACATTCAATACGAGGTTATCACCTAACGAAAGGTTGATGTTTTCGTAGACAGCCGTTTTGAATCCGATGTAGGATACCTTAATCTGGTAAGGTCCTCCGGTACGCATACCTTGCAGGATAAAACGTCCGTCCATGTTGGTTACTGTACCATAACTTGTTCCGGAGGGGACGTGTACAGCTACGATTGTGGCTCCGATCAGTGGTTCATTACCGCCTTTCACTAAGCCATTCATGCCCGAAGTGGTTACTTGTGCCAATGCATATAAGTGTACCATTAGCATAAGCAAAAACAATAAACTAATTCTTTTCATTTAACAACAATCTTTTTATAAATTAAAAAAACTGATGCAAAACTAGCCCCGATATGTTACAAAAGTATAACGGTTGTGATAAGAAGTTTTTTCTGTATAATTATCTATTCAGATGATTTCCTGAAAAGAAATAGTCTTGAAGTAAAGAAAAAAGACGTATACCAGTATGAAGATATTTCTGGTATACGTCTTTTTCCCTTTATATTTTTTATGTATCAGAATGCTTCCGTCATGTTGAAATAGAACAGATTCTGTCGGTTGATGAAGTTACGTCCGAAATCCAGTCGTACGTTCATACGAGGCTGTACTTCGATACGTAATCCCAGTCCGGCATTGGGCAGTACTCCTTCTATTTTTCCCGGAGTAGGTCCCATGAATCCGGCTCCTCCCCAGGCAACAAATCCCAGGTGGTGAATGATTTTCTTAATCCAGTTGCTCTTGTCGGTATTGAACATCTGCCGGTATTCCACGAGGGCTAGGTGAGCACTCTTGTCGCGATATTGTCCCATGTAATATCCTCTCAGGTCGAAAGGCGTTCCGCTCAGCACATATTTGTTCAGCGGGATATTGCTTCCGAATACATTTTTGGTCTGAACCGTCCACGCCAGCACTTTCCGTTGTCCTACCGATTTGTATTGCCGGTAGTCGAACTCAAAGCGGTAGAAGTTGTCATCTCCTCCCAGCCATTTCTGGTACATGATGCCCCTGAGGTCGAGATAAATTCCTTTGTAAGGATTGGCAGGAACGTCACGTGTATCGTAGGTCAGCAAGAATCCCAGTCCCGAACTGAAATTGCTGTATCCGCTGGCGTCACCTCCTGCCCGTTTGTAATCGGCCTGCTCTACCAGGTATTTGGCAGGATTCATGATCTTGTCGTAGTTCAGGTCGACTTGCGGTCCGGCAAAGAAATTGCTTTCCCCCAATCGGAACAGGAACCACGGATTAATCTGGATGCCGCTGTACCGGTACTGGCTGGTTGTATCGCTTCGCACGTAATCCTTGTTGGTTGTGTAACCTATTCCGTAGAAATTCTCGTACGTATTCTTGTAGCTGAACTGTCCGAAAATACGGAACCTGTCGTTCTTGAAGAACAGTTGAGGCTTCACCATGATGTTCAGTCCTCCCTTAAACATAAACGCCATGGCCACAGGCAATACGGAACGACGCATGGTGGTATCCTTTGGATCCATGCGGAAGGTCATGAGGGCACTTCCTCCTACCAGCAGACCAAAGTCGGGGCTGAAACTAGGTCCTCCCAGAATATTATAGTGTAAGTTACGCTCTGCAACCTTCTTCTGATGCAGTTCTTTTTTATTCAGTGTGTGTGTGGAAAGGGTATCGTTCGTTGGTATGCTGTTCGCTTCTTGAGCCAAGCAAGCAATTGCAAACAAGCATGTTAGACATACTAAGATTGTTCTTTTCATAATTATATACTTTCGGCTACAAAAGTATGAAAAAAAGTAGTATCTACCCTGTCTTTTTGTAAGAGTTTGTGGTATGCTAGGTGTTTTTAACGGCTATATGCTAAATGGGATGCGCCGATTATAAATAACGCCTAAAAAATGGTAATGTGTTTGGCTGTTCGGAAGCTATTTCTTATTTTTACACAAAAGAATCATTAACAACGAAAGAATATATGACAGTAATTGAACGTTTTTTGAAGTATGTAACTTTCGACACGCAGTCTGACGAGTCAACCGGTGTTACTCCCAGTACGCCGAAACAAATGGTGTTTGCCAAATATCTGAAAACCGAGCTGGAAGCGCTGGGACTGGAAGATATTTCGTTGGATGACAACGGCTATTTGTTTGCTACTCTTCCTGCCAATGTGAATCGAGATATACCCACTATCGGATTTATTGCTCACATGGATACCAGCCCCGATATGTCGGGAGAGAATGTGAATCCGAACATTATCCGTAACTACGGAGGCGAGGATATTCCTTTGTGTAAGGAAGAGGGCATCATCCTTTCGCCGAAACAGTTCCCCGAATTGCTGGATCATGTAGGCGAGGATTTGATAGTAACCGACGGTCATACGCTGCTGGGAGCCGACGACAAGGCAGGCATCGCGGAAATCGTTGCTGCAATCGCTTACCTGAAGGAACATCCTGAGATAGAACATGGAAAAATCCGTATCGGTTTTAATCCGGACGAGGAAATCGGTCTGGGAGCTCATAAGTTCGATGTGGAGAAGTTCGGATGCAAGTGGGCGTATACGATGGACGGAGGCGAAGTAGGAGAACTGGAGTTCGAAAACTTCAATGCGGCTTCTGCCAAGGTACATGTAAAGGGTAGAAATGTACATCCGGGCTATGCGAAGGGCAAGATGATCAATGCTTTGCTCGTAGCCAATGAATTTGTGGGCATGTTGCCGGAAAATGAAACTCCTGCTACTACCGAAGGATACGAAGGTTTCTATCATCTGATTGGAATGACTGGTGAAGTAGAACAGGCTACGGTTTCTTATATCATCCGTGACCACGATCGTCAGAAGTTCGAGGCACGCAAGATTTTCATGCAGTCGTGCGCCGAAAAGATAAACAAAAAGTACGGCGAAGGTACGGTTAAGATTGATATCAAAGATCAGTATTATAACATGCGTCAGCAGGTAGAGCCGTTGATGCATATCATCGACATTGCTTTTGCTGCCATGCAGGAAGCTGGAGTGGAACCGAAGGTGAAGGCTATCCGTGGAGGAACAGACGGAGCACAGTTATCGTTCAAAGGATTGCCTTGTCCGAATATCTTTGCCGGTGGGTTGAATTTCCACGGACGTTATGAGTTTGTTCCAATTCAGTCTATCGAGAAGGCTATGAATGTGGTTGTCAAGATTGCCGAACTGACCGCAAAAAGATATTGATAGCTGATTACTAAAATGCAGGGAGAATATCTCCTTTCACCACAGGTTATAACCAGTTTGGGCTGGTATATCGATTCAGGCAGAACGATGTATAATCTGTGGTGATTCATCATTATACATTAACCTTAAACATTCTATCTGATGAAAACAACTCCTTTTACCGAGAAGCATATTGCTCTCGGTGCCAAGATGCATGAATTTGCAGGGTATAACATGCCTATTGAATATTCGGGAATCCTCGACGAGCATCATACGGTTTGTGAGGCTGTAGGTGTTTTCGATGTTTCTCACATGGGGGAATTTTGGGTAAAAGGACCGCATGCCCTTGAATTTATCCAGCAGGTTACTTCCAACAATGCTGCCGTGCTTACGCCGGGTAAGGTGCAGTATACGTGTTTCCCGAATGAAACAGGAGGTATTGTCGACGATTTGCTGGTTTACTATTATGAACCCGAAAAGTATATGCTGGTGGTGAATGCTGCCAATATTGAAAAGGACTGGAACTGGTGTGTGTCACATAATACGGTGGGTGCGGAACTCGAAAACTCATCCGACCGTATCGCACAGCTGGCGGTTCAGGGACCGAAAGCGATCGATACGTTGCAGAAGCTCACGCCGGTTGATCTGAAGTCTATTTCTTATTATACATTCAAGGTTGGGGAGTTTGCCGGAGTACCGAATGTTATCATCTCGAATACGGGATATACGGGTGCCGGTGGCTTTGAACTTTATTTTTATCCTCAGGATGCCGATCGTATCTGGAATGCTATTTTCGAAGCAGGTGCGGAGTTTGGTATTAAACCGGCAGGACTGGGTGCACGCGATACACTTCGGCTGGAAATGGGATTCTGTCTCTATGGCAATGACATTGACGATACGACTTCACCGCTTGAGGCTGGTCTGGGATGGATTACCAAATTTGTTGACGGAAAGAACTTTACCAACCGTGCGGCACTGGAGAAACAGAAAGCCGAAGGTGTGACACGCCGTCTGGTCGGTTTTGAGATGATAGACCGAGGTATTCCTCGTCAGGGCTATGCTTTGCTGGATGCAGAAGGAAATACCATCGGGCATGTTACTTCGGGTACCATGTCGCCTACCCGTAAGATTGGTATCGGACTGGGATATGTGCAGACAGCGTTTGCTAAGCCGGGTACAGAAATTTATCTGGATAACCGCGGGCGCCACCTGAAAGCTCAAGTGGTTAAGCCTCCTTTCCGGAAGAATGCATAATGAGCGTTTTGATGGGGAAGAAAGAAATAAATACAACATGGAAGGCGCTACCTATAAGGTCTGTCGCCTTCTTTTTTATCTAAATATTTATGAAAACATTGGGACATTTTTCAACGTTTGCATTAGGTGCACTGCTGGCTTCAGTTTGTTTGCCGGCCGAGGCACAAGTCGATTTAGTGAAGGATGGAAAAACGAAATCGATCATTATTTTACAACAAGATTCAAGGGTGAACCGTACAGCAGCAAACATTCTGCGCTTGTTTGTAGAACGTATTTCGGGGGCAGATATGCCTGTGGTTACGAATAAAACGGCAAGGAAAGGCGATGTAATTATCGGTTCTGAAGCGCCGATGGATGTGAAAGAAGACGGGTACGCTTTGTCTACTGCCGGAGGAATCTTGAAGATTTCGGGTAAGGCGAATGGAGTGGTTTATGGTGCAGTATCTTTGCTGGAAGATTATTTAGGAATAGATTACTGGGGGGAGAATGAATACTCGCTGACTAAATCGGAGAATATTTCATTGCCGTTGATTGAAAAGGTAGACAATCCGGTTTTCCGATACCGGCAGACACAGTGTTACGCCATGAAAAATGATTCTATTTATAAGTGGTGGAATCGGCTGGAAGAGCCAGAAGAAGCATTTGCTGCCGGATACTGGGTACATACATTCGATAAGCTACTTCCGGCAGAAGTTTATGGAGAGAAGCATCCGGAATATTATGCTTACTTCAACGGCAAGCGAAATCCGGGAAAAGCAAGTCAGTGGTGTCTGACAAATCCGGAAGTCTTCGAGATCGTTTCTCAGCGTATTGATTCAATCTTCAAGGCGAATCCCGATAAGAAACTGATTTGTGTAAGCCAGAATGATGGCAATTATACCAATTGCACGTGCGAAAATTGTCGGAAGATAGATGAGGAAGAAGGGGCATTGTCGGGTTCCATGATTTATTTCCTGAATAAACTGGCTGCACGTTTTCCGGACAAGGAGTTTGCAACACTTGCTTACCTGTATACCATGAATCCTCCAAAGCACATCAAGCCGCTGCCCAATGTGACGGTCATGTTATGCGACATTGATTGTGACCGTGAGGTTTCATTGACAGAAAATGCCAGCGGGCGTCAGTTTATGAAAGCGCTGGAAGGATGGTCTACTATTGCAGACAATCTCTTCGTCTGGGACTATGGTATCAATTTCGATAATTATTTATCACCGTTCCCAAATTTTCATATTCTCCAAGACAATATACGTACATTTCGCGATCATCATGTAAAGATGCATTTCTCTCAGATTGCAGGTAACTGGTGCGGAGATTTTGCCGAACTGAGATCGTATCTTGTTTCTAAACTGATGTGGAATCCCGATGCAGATGTTGATAAGCTGATGAAACATTTCCTGAACGGATATTATGGTGCAGCCGGCGATTACTTATATCGTTACATAAAGATTATGGAAGGAGCCTTACTGGGTAGTGGTCAGCGCTTGTGGATTTACGATTCTCCTGTTTCTCACAAGAACGGTATGCTGCGTCCGGCATTGATGAGACGGTATCAGAAACTGTTTGATGAGGCTGAAGCTGCAGTCAGCAGTGATACTGTCTTACTGGAGCGGGTAAAGAGAGCACGAATGCCGTTGCTTTATTCCGAACTGGAGCTGTTGCGTACGGAAACCGAGAAAGATTTGACGGCTGTAACGCAAAAACTGGATTATTTTGAACAGGAAGCCAAACGTATGGGCGATCCGATGTTGAATGAGCGTAACAATCACGCATTGGATTATTGCAAGCTGTATCGGGAGCGTTATTTGCCGAAAGAAAATGTCAATTTGGCAAAAGGAGCTAAAGTTATCTGGTTGCAGCGTCCTCACGAACGTTACGAGAAATTAGGTGAAACAGCATTGACCGACGGCTTGTTCGGAGGTGCCGGTTTCGTAGAAAGCTGGATTGGCTGGGAAGGTACCGATGCAGCTTTTGTACTCGATTTAGGTGAAGTGAAGGAGGTAAGAAGCATTGAAACAGATTTCCTTCACCAGATAGGAGCCTGGGTTCTTTTCCCGTTGAGCGTATCGTATAGCTATTCGACAGATGGTGAAAATTATCAGGCATGGAAAACAATTGATATGCCGGAGGAACGTTCAGGAAAGGTGCTTTTCAGAGGGGTGAAAGCTGAATCGGATACTCCTTTACAGGCACGATACCTGAAAGTGGAAGTGACGGGTACCAAGGTATGTCCTCCCTGGCATTATGGAGTAGGTCATCCTTCATGGTTCTTTATTGATGAAGTAACGGTGAAATAAGGCTTTTAAACGTATTATTTCCTCTCTTTTGATAGACTGAGTTCCTGAATATAGGTATATGCTGAAGTTGGGAGCTCAGTCTTTTCTTTTGAATTTGTAAAACACTGTTACAGATTTTGTCCCTTTTCTTAATTTATGTTGTAAAACACGATTTTCTTGGTCATTTGTTTGCTAATAACGAGATAGTCCGTATCTTTGCATTGTGTTTTTCATAGTATTAGATTTAAGGTTAACAAAGGTTGGAGTACAGCGGTACTCCTTTTTTTATGCCCATATGTCTGGAAGTCTCTTGTTAAGTGCTTATACAAAAAAGAGAGGCTTCGCAAGGAGCAAAACCTCTCTCAATAAAAATGTAGATTAATCTGTTAGTTCTTTTCCAAGTTCATCAGCACACGTCCCAGCATCATGATGGAAGAACCACGTAATTCAGGAAGTGAAGCTCTGACATATTTGATTACTTCAGGCATCAGTTCCGGTGAATTGGGGAACAAACGTGAAACGTTGAGTAGGATGAGTTCGAAATCTTGTGAGTCGAGTTCTGATTTTTTCTGCTTAAACATTTCGAAATAGGCTTTCTTGTCTCCCTTGGCATAGCATTCTATCAATTCGAATACAGGAGCAAACGGATATTTCTGATCCAGTTTCAGCGAGTAGATATCTTGCTTGAGTTGCTGGTATTCTGCCTCATTGAATTTGTTTTCTGCAAAGACATAGCCCGAAAGATAAGTCGAAGTTGCCGAGTGATAGAGCTTCTGAAGATGAGCCAGTGCTATTCCTTTTGTCTTGCTGTCTGCCTTTTCAACATTCTTAGTCCAAAATTGACATTTCGGATCGGAAACATCGAACGTGTAGCGTGTGAAAACGAATAGGTTTTCGGGTGCAAGTTTTTGTTTGTCACTGAGTGAATTGAAATAATCATCAATTATTTTGTAACCCTCATCCATCTTTTTCTGTTCCATGAACGACATGGCATAGGCATCTACCAGTTCTGGGGTTCTTTCACCACTTTCATAGCGTTGCTTCATGCGTTCGGGAGCCATTTCCGGATTCAGTTCGTTTTTTACTTTAGCTACAAATGCGTCGGCAGGAAAAGCTCCGGTGATAGTTGCTTTTGTATTCCCTTGCTGGTCGGCAATGATGAAGGTAGGATAGGCCTTTACCTCGAACTTCTGAGCCAGTTCTTCTCCTTCTTTTTCGGCATTCAGCTTGATGCAGACAAATTGAGCGTTGAAGTAATCGCCCACTTGTTTCTGGGGAAATACTTCTTTCGACATTTTACGGCAAGGACCGCACCAGTCAGTATAGAAATCGATGAATACAAGCTTGTTTTCGGCTTGCGACTGTTTGAGAGCTTCGTTGAAATCAATGCTGCGGAAATTAGTCTGAGCTGTAACAGCACCGGTTGCCAGTGTCAGACCCAACAGAATTGATGAAAGTGTTTTTTTCATAAGAATAAATAGATGAATTGAATAATAGTTTGATTGTACGAAAAGAGATTGCCGGAGTACTTATTTCTCTTTCGCTAGAATGTAAATTGGCTTCCGGCAATCTCTCAAAATGAGTTAAGTTATCTTGAGCTGTTTCGATATTCTATCTTCTTTATCTTGAGCGGAGTATAATATACAAACTCTTTATCCAGAGCTACACCTGTCATGATAGGTTCGATATTCAGATCCTGTCCCATGGTGTATTTGTAGATAGTTCCTCTCTTATCAGCTTCTGCAGCTGGATCGTAGGTGCAGACTACAATGTCCAAGTCACCACGTGATTGCCATTCGAAACTTGCATAAGTGATTTCTCCTGAATAAGTCTTCACTACCTTGCATACTTTCGTTTCGTAGTTGAACTGATACAGTTTGTTGCCTACTGTATAAATCATGACAGGATATTCGTAAGGGAAACTATAGAATGTAGCCTTGTCGATGTCTGGAGCGTCGGAAGTAGTGAAGCTATAGGCATTGTTCTTGGTTACAGTTGAATAGTTAATGGTCATCTGATAGATATAGTAATCCGTATTGTTTTCCGTACTCTTCATCAGCGCAAAGCTGTATATCGGATTATTTTCTCCATATACGATGGTACGGTTGGTCTGTTGCCAGGAGAAGGCTCCTGCCGTTTCAGTCAGTTTGCTACAGTATTTAGTATACATGTTTTTCAGGTATACAAAGCATTCTGAATCCATATCATAGAATACTACGGCACTCATTCTTCCGTCAGGATTACAGAATCCCAGAGGGTAAGGCTTGAAGAGGTTGGTAGTAGCTGCATCGTAACGGTTGATCGGACTTGCAAAGATTTCTCCGGAAATGATACTGCTTGCAAAAACGCCATCTTCTGTAATGAAACCACGGTTGCTTGTATCGTATGCTCTTCCGTATATTCCCTGGTGCGGGAACTGATCGAGTACTTTCGCCGGGTGCTTGATGAGCTGAGATGGGAAAGTGAAGGCTTCGTTATAAGTCTTATCAATATCGAAGATGGTCTTTTCCTGAATGGAGTTTTCCAATTTGTAAGAACCGGTTTCGGTAATCAGCCACAAGTTTACAGGTCTTGACGCGAGGCTGATATCGCCTGTATACAACAGATCTTTCGGCCCTGTAAGTTTTTCTGAGTTAGTAAAGATATCGTGTATCATGGTCGTATCGCCTACGCTGTTCGGCATGCTCAGGAAGTCTATACCAATTACTCCGTCTTCTTTTTCACCCATTACGTAGAAACCGGTAGTCAGTGAAGTGCTGACTTGCAGTGTCATATCTGATATAATCCATTCCATTCCGGTGGAATTGTCTTTGATAATCAGGTACAGGCTGTAGCTTCCCGGATTCATGACTACGGTTGTTTTCAGGTTTTTCTCATGCCCGAGTACGGTATGGGTATGCTGGTCACTTCCCAAATCTGTTTGACAGGCATACCAGGTATATTCGTACTGGCTGTCATCATCTCCCAATATAGTTCCGGTTATCGTCGGTTCGATTGTCAGTTCTGTGATACCAGCCAGCACAGAATATGTTTTTTCTGTACCCGTAACAGTAATTTCGTTTACCGGAAGATGATCGTACGAGCCTTTGTCTTCCACACACGAGTAGAGGCTTAAAAGGCAGCCGAACATGGCTGGATATAATATATGAGTTAGCTTCATAGTAAAATCCTGTTTTTAAAATTATTATTTGTTATAGTAATCGTCGGGAGTATCTCCGTATTTCCATGCATTCGGGTCGATGGTGTTGACGGTAGGACAGTGCATCATGGTACCGTCGTCTTCCAGAACTGCATATTCTCTTCCTTTCTTAGCTTGTTCCAGCAAGTACCGGGCAAGTGCTTCTGCAATGGCTCCTGCACGTCCCATCGGCATGATGGTCATATCTGCATAATCTTCTACGGTGGTATTTGAAATCTCCATCATCAGCAGCCATTTCTTACGTGAGAAGCTTCCGAAACTTCCTAAACCGTTCTGTCCCCACCATCCGTCAGGACGTACCATTACGTCGTTGACAACGATCTTGTGGTAAGTTGCATCGTGGTTGTAACCATAGAATGTTTCCGGATGGTCATACTTCGGATTGTCCTCGTAGTTGGTAAACGGGCAGGTGAAATATTCGTTGGGCTCTAACTTCAGTTGCAGTGTCAGAGTGTCATCTACCATTTCCGGCGTACGATTGAAAGTAATATCGATATAAGCATAACGTTCTCCCGCCTTGATGACATAGTCTTTGGAAAAATCTACGTAATCTCTTCCAGCAACAGCGTCGGTACTATCTTTGCCGATGGTAATGCTGAACGGACGGTCGTAATCCTTGATGGTACCACTGGTAGTTACACGCACTTGTGCGGTATAGGTGTTGGCAGTCATCGCACCGAATTCTACCGGTGTATAGTACTGGTGTGCCCATTGGTCGGGAGATCGGAAATCTTTACCCCAGCGGACATCGAAATACAGTCCGTCTACGCCTTCGTAGTCCATGATTTCTTTTTCACAGGAAGTGAAAGATGCGGCAAACGCCAGCATACATATATAAGTCAATAGTTTTTTCATACGATAAAATTTTATTGTCTGTTGTCTGTTTCACTCTTTGGCAGAGGTACTACATAATTAGAGAGTAACATCTTGTAAGTACTAGTTGCGTCGGTACCGGATGCAAATTCTTCCATGGCGTGACGCTTGTAGTAGAAGAATAACTGGCCTTCGCCGATGACTTCACGTGCAAACTCATCTGTAATCAACTGGTCTTTATTGTCGGCAGTTACTTCTTCGTCTGTAGTCAGGTTACGGTTCCAGCGAATCTGGTGCAGGGCATCCTGTGCTTCTTGCAAGTCGTCGGTACATTCAGCTACGATCAGGTACATTTCACTGATACGCATAAGTGGTATCATTGACTTGAAATAGGAATCTGTGCTAACCTGTTCGTATTTCAATGAATAAGTGATGCTGTTACTTACTCCTCCTCCTTCTGCTCCTTCGCTATCGGTGCTGGTTACAACTTCTTCCCACATTTTGCGGCGGTAGTCACTGCTGCTGTTTGTACCGTAGAACTGAGCCAGTTTGGAGTCGTCTCCCGACAAGCCTCCAACGAAAGTAAGCGCATTACCTTCCAGACTCTGTGAGAACAGTGCGTCGAACAAGTTTCCGCGGCTGGTGTTGTAGAGACCAAACATAACCTCGGTAGAGAATACTCTGTCGGGGGCGGAAGTAGAGGTAGCTGCAGCTCTGGTTACCCATGGGAATGTTTGATTAAGTGTAATCTCATTCAGCAGGTGGCTTACGCAGTTATAGGCTTCGGTCTTGTTTCCCATCCACATGTAAAGGCGTGCCAGCAATCCTTGCACAGCGTAGTAATTCAGCCGGTACTGGCGGTTGCGGAGGAAAGTCGGATTATCTTGATTGTTGAGAGGCTGTTCGCCTGTGTCGTCAGCCTGTACGCCTACTGTACGAATCGGATCATCCTTCAGCAAATCGGATGCATCTTTCAAGTCCTGCAGAATCTTGTCACATACTTCCTTGGCTGAAAGAATGGGCATGATGTCTTTGTTGTTGGGAATATCCAGATAGGGGATAGCCTGGCTCGATTCTGTTTCGGTAGAGTAAATAGGGCCATACAGTCTGAGTAAATCGAAGTGCAACATGGCACGCAGGGCAAGTGCTTCTCCTTTTACAATCGGATAGTAACGTGAAGAAAGTGCACTCTGCGGAGCATCACAATGATCTATCAGTACGTTGATGTTGGCAATCATTTTGTATGTGTTCTGCCAGAGCGAACTGGAAGTACTTTCGAATGATTTATCCTGATAGTCGTAGTTGGCATATACTTTATAGGGATGTGTACCGTTGGCAGGTACATTGTAATATTGTGCCATCACATCAATTACTCCCATCGATAGCGTAGAGCCGTAAGTCTGGTTCATACTGCTGTATATACCGTTCAGTACGGTAAAGAATCCCTCATTTTCGCTATACAGCTTGTCTTCCATGATACCATCTTCCATATCCACTTTCAACCAGTCGGCACACGAAGAAGTGGTGAAGCTGATAGCTGTTATTAATAGTAGGTTTTTCAGTAAGTTCTTTATTTTCATAATGGTAATTTTTATAATTAGAAACGGATGCCAACAGAGGCTGAAATTCTTCTGGAGAACGGATAGTCGATACCTCGTTCTTCCTTGATTGTTGACAAGCGGAACAGGTTATTGCCGTATATACGTACGTTGAATGATGAAGCACCGATAGACTGCAACCATTTTCCGGCTGTGGTTTCGTAACCAACAGAAACGGTAGAGAGTTCCAGTGTATTGTCATCGGCAATGAAGCGTGATGACATGTTCGTAGTACTTGTATCGTCGATACGTTTAAACTTAGCAATATCTCCCGGCTTTTGCCATCTGTCGTACAGTGCACGTTTGTCCTGATTGTACTTTACCTGTACGTCGCTGATGTTTTCTACTTTGTTGAAGAGGGTAGAAAGGAAAGCCTGACCTCCGTAACGGTAGCTGAAAATGGCATTGACAGAGAAGCCTTTCCAGTAGAAGCTTGTACCGAATGCACCTTCAACGTCTGGAGTAGAATCTCCGCAGATTACTTCATCGGCCGAATCCCATTTGAAGGTATACGAACCGTCTTTGCGGATAAAGATTTCATTACCGGTCATCGGGTCAATACCTGCCGAGCGGACAGCATAGAGAGCTGTATTGCTGGCTCCATCATAGTATCGTGTCAGGGTCTGGTTCGTACGTCCTTTTTCATTGTATTTTTCCAGCAAGTCACCGATGTTATAATAAGTTGTACGGATGTGGCGCAAGTTGGCGTTTACCGTCCAGTTCATATCCGGTTTGCGAATGATGATATAACTACCCGTGAAAGTAGTACCAATATTTTTCATGGCTCCGATGTTCATCGGTACTTGTGTAATACCTGTAGAAGGCGGGAAGTCGATGCTCAGCAGCAACGGGTCGGTTTTCTTAATAAAGAAATCGGTACTCAAACGCAGACGGTTGTGGAACATTTCGATATCGATACCCACGTTGTGTTCGTTGGTACGCTGCCATTTCAATCCGCTGTTACCCCATGAACTGATCAGGGCTGCCAGACCGAACATGTTTGGATACTGTGTGTAGTACGTATAAATACTGTTGGCCATCTTGGCATTCAGGTTGGCATTTCCCGGGTTACCGACTGAATATCTCAGTTTCAAGTAATTGAGAACGCCGTTCTTGTTGAAGAATGCTTCGTTGTGGATGTTCCATCCCAAACCTAAAGACCAGGTAGTAGAGAACGGATTGTTTACTCCATATACAGAAGAACCATCGGTACGTAAGTTGAAATCCAACAAGTATCTCAACTGATAACCATAGTTGAAGTTAGCATAGTAGCTGGCTGTTCTCGATTTTGAAATTGAAGAGCTCGGTCTTCCACCTTCGGGATAACCATTGGCGAAGTTCGGGTTTGAGAACAAGTCGCTGGAGTAGCCGATTGCCTGGAACATAGACAGATTGGAGTTGTTTTCACTAATCTGCATACCACCAATGGCATTTATGGTATGTTTGCCGAATGTCTTTCCGTATGATATGTCAAGGCTTCCATCGTATGAAGACGATTTGGTGTTCGATTCTGAGTAACTTCCTCGTTTCAGTTGGTCGGTATTCAGATACTTACTCATTTCTGGGGAATCGAACTGTTTGGAATTGCTCCGTCCCACGATGATACCCAGTTTGCCTCGAATACGTAACTCTGGCAACGGACGGTATTCTATCTGGAAGTTATTGGTAAACGACAACTGATTGTTCTTGTCGTAACTTTTCTGGTTCAAGTCCCATAGCGGGTTAGTAATATATTGTGTACCGCCGCTGATTGTTTGGATTTCTTCAATAACCTGGTCTATTTCTCCGTATTCATTGTATTTATCATAGAACGGGTTGGTGCGGGCGAAATCACTGAACGAAACCGTCGGATTTTCTACATCGCCTTAATTCCGCAACACTATTACAAATATAACTTTTTAAGTACCTGAGCAACAAA
>ERZ827520.556-NODE-556-length-57851-cov-29.739895_pt1 | contig 57851 bp, 50 predicted proteins | sample MGYA00519581_ERZ827520 | MGnify/ENA primary metagenome ERZ827520 (study PRJEB31778, sample SAMEA3449339) | human gut metagenome | biome: human gut; feature: human-associated habitat; material: faeces | place: United Kingdom | collected 2010/2012 ... | reverse complement strand
AAGACACCGCCCTTTCACGGCGGTAACATGGGTTCGATTCCCGTACGGGTCACCAAAAAAGAAACCATCCATTCGGATGGTTTCTTTTTTGGTTATCCGTATGTCGGAGCGAACCCATCGGGTTCGACCACAAGCATTTTGCCATCGCCAGATGGCCGCGATGCACTGCATCGCGGCTTTTGGCAAAGCCAAAAGAAAATGCGCCGTGGCACGAAGGCGGCAGCGCCGCCGGAGTATTCCCGTACAGATCTGCTGTTGATCCAAAGCTTCGCATGGCATAAAAACCATCCATTCGGATGGTTTCTTTTTTGTTATCCGTATGTCAGAGCGAACAGACTGTCAAAAAACCTCGTAGAGTTTCGCCGCGCACGGCGAAATAAAATGTAAATCGGTTTTGTCCGGGGGCGTGAACCTCGGACAAAACACGCTACGCCCGGCAAGTGTGGAATTTGTGCGCAGTGTGCGCACAAATTATGCGCGCAGCCGGGGGCAGCCTTTTCAAACGCGAACCCAGCCCCCGCGGTTCGCGTTTGAGAGCTTGTCAAAAAGACTTTTTTGACAAGCTCCGAACCCATCGGGTTCGACCACAAGCATTTTGCCATCGCCAGATGGCCGCGATGCACTGCATCGCGGCTTTTGGCAAAGCCAAAAGAAAATGCGCCGTGGCACGAAGGCGGCAGCGCCGCCGGAGTATTCCCGTACAGATCTGCTGTTGATCCAAAGCTTCGCATGGCACAAAACCATCCAATCGGATGGTTTCTTTTTGCTGCGCGTATGTTGAACCGGAGCCGGCGGCAGTGTTTGAAAATCGAATGCCGATGCGTTATAATGCTATAAAAATGTCTGCTCGACAAACCGCAAGGCGGTTTATTCTCGCGGCAGAGGCCGCACGGATGGCAGAGGGAGGAACGATATGCAGATACAGCTCATCACAAAAGAACAGATGGCAACGACGACATGGAGCGGTGGAACGACGACGCAGTTTGCGATCCATCCCGCGCAGTGCGCGTATGCGAGCCGGGATTTCCTGTGGCGCGTCAGCTCTGCAACGGTGGATCTGGCGGAGTCCGATTTTACGATGCTTCCGGCGTATAACCGCCTGATCACAACGCTTCAGGGCGAGATCCGCCTGCGGCACGAGGCGGAAGACCCGATCACGCTCGCGCCGTATGCTGTCCATGCCTTTGACGGTGCGGTCCATACCCATTCGTGGGGCACCTGCCGCGACTTCAACCTCATGCTGCGGAAAGGGCAGTGCCGCGGGCAAATGGAGGCCGTGCGGCTGGAGGCTGGCGAGGAGGCCCGGTATCCGGCGGCAGAGGACTGCACGCTGCTGTTTTACCCGGACGAGGGAGCGGTGCGCATTCCGGACGGTGGGGACAGCATACGGCTGACTGCCGGGCAATGCGTGCTGGCGCACCTCCGCGCCGGCGAGACGCTCAGCGTTCATGCGCTGCATCCGGTGCGGGGCATCGTGTGCAGAATGATCTGCGCAGAATAAAAGAGAAGCGCCGTTTTACTGTTTTCGGAGCGGCATCTGAACAAAACGATCGACGCAGCCGATGCAGCAGCCATCGCTGTTCCATGTCAAAACGGTATACGAGCGTTCGGAAAGGCCCTGCACGGGCTTGGAGTAGATCTCGCTGTTGCGGTTGGAGTGGACGATCGAGCTTGGCAGAAAGCCCGCGCCAAAGCCATTTTGGATCATCTGCATGATCATTGGCGTGTCATAGCAGTGGCAGACGACCTTGGGCGCGACGCCGCGGCGGGCGCACTCGCGGAGCAAATGCTCGTCATAGCGCCACAGATCGTCGCTCCGCAGCATACAGAGCGGAAGCTCGTGCAGGCGCTCGATCGGGACGGTCGCCAGCTCCGGTGCGGGATCGGTCTGCGCGGTCATGACCAGCTCCAGCCGGTCCTCCTCTAAAATGCGCTCGGAGGCGCTGGCCGGATCTTTTGCGCTGCCACGCAGGAACAGCGCGTGCAGCGAGCCGCGGTTCAGCCCCTCCATCAGCTCCTGCGGCGTGCCGAGACGGATGCGCAGCTCGACCTGCGGATATTGGCGGTGATACCGGCGGATGTAGTCCATCGCGCAGGTCACGGTGGAGTAGAGCATCCCGATCTTCAGAACACCGGACTCGCCGGAGCCGAGATTGCGCATACTGTCGGCGAGCTGGCGCATTCGCTCGAGCAGCTGGCGGCTCTGCGTGTAGAGCTGCTGCCCGGCCTCGGTGATCACGACGCCCTTGTTTTTCCGCACGAACAGCTTCACTTGCAGCTCGTCCTCCAGAAGCGTGAGCTGGCGCGAAATGGGCGGCTGCGCGATGTGCAGCTTCCGTGCGGCGGCGGAGACGGAGCCCTCCTCCGCGACGGCGCAGAAGTATTCCAGCTGGTGGATCGTCATAGAAAGCCCTCCTGCATTTGCATATACCTATAAAGTATTGCAAATATAGTGATTAAGTATTTTTCATTATATCAAAACGGGTCTATAATGCAAGTACAGGGAAGTAAAAAACCCGCACAGGAATTGAAAGGAGCAGGGATGAACATGGAAAAAGAAGTGTTTTCGATCGAACTGGATCATGAGTTGCCGGAGTACCCGAAACTGGACCCGCAATACCGCCGCGCCCCGCGCCGCGAATCGCATCTGACGGAGGCGGACAAGGCGCTTGCCGTCAAGAACGCGCTTCGCTATATTCCGCCGGAGCACCATGCCGCGATGGCGAAGGAATTCGCGCAGGAGCTGGAGGAGCACGGCCGCATCTACGGCTACCGCTTCCGTCCGGAGGGCAGAATTTACGGCCATCCCATCGAGGAATATTCGGGCAAGTGCATCGAGGGCCGCGCCATTCAGGTCATGATCGACAACAATCTGGACTTTGACGTGGCGCTGTACCCCTATGAGCTGGTCACCTACGGCGAGACCGGTCAGGTCTGCCAGAACTGGATGCAGTACCGCCTGATCAAGAAGTATTTGCAGGAGCTGACCGACGAGCAGACGCTGGTCGTCATGTCCGGCCACCCGCTGGGCCTGTTCCGTTCGCACCGGATGGCGCCGCGCGTCATCATTTCAAACGGCCTGATGGTCGGCACGTTTGACGATCAGGAGAACTTCAACCGTGCCGCAGCGCTCGGCGTTGCGAACTACGGCCAGATGACCGCCGGCGGCTGGATGTACATCGGACCGCAGGGCATCGTCCACGGCACGTTCAACACGCTTCTGAACGCAGGCCGCCTCAAGCTCGGCATCCCGAACGATCAGGATCTGGCAGGCCGCCTGTTCGTCTCCGCCGGCTTAGGCGGCATGAGCGGCGCACAGGGCAAGGCCGCAGAGATCGCAGGCGCTGCATCCATCATCGCAGAGGTCGATGACTCCCGTATCGAGACCCGCTTCACGCAGGGCTGGGTCAGCCACCGCACCGACTCTCTGGAGGAGGCAACGCGCATCGCGCTGGAGCACCAGAAGGAAAAGAAGCCGTGCGCCGTTGCGTACTGCGGCAACATCGTCGATCTGCTGGAGTACCTGTACGAGCAGAATGTCCATGTCGATCTCATGAGCGACCAGACCTCCTGCCACGTTCCGTATGACGGCGGCTACTGCCCGCAGGGCCTGACGTTTGCACAGCGCACCGAAATGCTCGACAAGGATCCCGAGGGCTTCCGTGTCCTCGTTGACAAGACCTTGCAGCATCACTATGAGATGATCTGCAAGTTCCACGAGCGCGGCACCTACTTCTTCGACTACGGCAACAGCTTCCTCAAGGCCGTCTATGACACCGGCGTGAAGAGCATCTGCAAGAACGGCGAAAACGACCTCGACGGCTTCATTTTCCCGTCCTACGTCGAGGACATCCTCGGCCCGTGCCTGTTCGACTTCGGCTACGGCCCGTTCCGCTGGTGCTGTCTGAGCCGCAACCCTGAGGATCTGCACAAGACCGACATGGCTGCCGCCGAATACATCAAGAACCACAACCGCCGCTATCAGGACTACGACAACTACGTCTGGGTCCGCGACGCGGAGAAGAACAAGCTCGTCGTCGGCACGCAGTGCCGCATCCTCTATCAGGATGCGATGGGCCGCATGAACCTCGCCCTCAAGTTCAACGAAATGGTCCGCAACGGCGAAATCGGGCCGGTCATCCTTGGCCGCGACCATCATGACACCGGCGGAACCGACGCGCCGTTCCGTGAGACCTCGAACATCAAGGACGGCTCGAACATCATGGCGGAAATGGCAACGCAGTGCTATGCGGGCAACGCGGCGCGCGGCATGAGCTACATCGCGCTGCACAACGGCGGCGGCACCGGCATCGGCAGAGCCATCAACGGCGGCTTCGGCATGGTGCTCGACGGCTCGGAGCGCGTGGACACCATCTTGCAGATGGCCATGCCGTGGGATACGATGGTCGGCGTTGCACGGCGCAGCTGGGCACGCAATGAAAACGCAATGACGACCGCTGCGGAGTACAACAAGATGTACGCCGGCAGCGACCATATCACCATGCCGTTCACGGCGGACGATGCGCTCGTCGCCGAGGCGGTCAAGGGCATGAAGAAGTAAACCGCACGCCCACTGCCGGAAAAGGAGAAAATAATGGAGAAAATGCTGATTTTCAACATCGGTCTTCTGGCAACGCCGCACGGAAGCACGGCACGCCGCGGCAAGGAGCAGGGGCAGATCGAGCTGACGCGCGATGCGTGGGTGCTGATCGAGGACGGAAAGATCGCCGCGACCGGCGCGGGCAGCGCGCCGTGCGTTCCGGATGCGGAGCGGGTCGATGCGAAGCAGTGCCTCGTCACGCCGGGACTGGTCGATGCGCATACGCACCTGATCTTTGGCGGCTGGCGGCAAAATGAGCTCGGTCTGAAGCTGCACGGCGCGGGCTATCTCGACATTCTGGCTGCCGGAGGAGGCATCCTCTCGACGATGCGCGCCACGCGCACCGCGACGCAGGACGCGCTTTTCGAGAAGGCAGGCGCAGCGCTTGACGAGATGCTGCATTTTGGCACAACGACGGTCGAGGCCAAGAGCGGCTACGGCCTGAACGTAGAGGACGAGCTCAAGTGCCTGCGCGTCATCCAAAAGCTCGACGAGACGCACGTCATGGACGTCGTTCCGACGTTCATGGGCGCGCACGCCGTCCCGCCGGAGTTCCAGAATGACCGTCAGGGCTATATCGACCTGATCTGCCGGGAGATGCTCCCGGCGGTCAAGGCGCAGGGCATCGCGGAATTCTGCGACGTGTTCTGCGAGCAGGGCGTCTTTTCGGCGGAGGAATCGGCGCAGATCCTCGAGGCGGGCAGCCGCCTCGGCCTGCGGGCGAAGGTACACGCCGACGAGATCGTTCCGATCGGCGGAAGCCAGCTCGCGGGCAGCATCGGCGCGATCTCGGCGGAGCACCTGATCGTCTGCCCCGAGGAGGGCATCCGCGCCATGGCACAGGGCGGCACAGTCGCCTGCTGCCTGCCCGCGACGAGCTTCTACCTCGGCTCGACCTTCGCGCCCGCGCGGGCGATGGTGGAGGCGGGCGTTCCCGTGGCGATGGCGACGGACTTCAACCCCGGCTCCTGCCCGAGCCTCAACATGCAGTTCATCATCAACCTCGGCTGTCTGCGCTATAAGCTGACGCCGGAGGAGGTCCTGACCGCCGTGACGCTCAACGGCGCGGCGGCGATCGGCCGCGCGGAGCGGGTCGGCAGCGTTGAGCCTGGCAAACAGGCCGATCTTGTGATCTGGGATGCACCGGATCTCGACTACATCTGTTATCGTATGGGCAGCGATCTGGCACGCACGGTCATCAAGTGCGGCAGGATCGTATCGTAAAAAACAAAAAATATTGGAGGAACCGCAATGGCAAAGCTTGTAGAATGCGTACCGAATTTCAGCGTCAGCAAGGAAAAAGATGAAAAGGTCTTTCAGGGACTGGTAGACGTCGCGAACAGCATTCCCGGCTGCTTCGTATTTGACATCCAGTCGGACGGCAACCACAACCGCTGCGTGTTCACGCTGCTGGGAAGCCCGGAGGCCATGGCAGAGGCGGCGTTCCGCCTGACCAAGCAGGCAACGGAAACCATCGACATGACCAAGCACGTCGGCCAGCATCCGCGCATGGGTGCAACGGACGTCATCCCGTTCATCCCGACTATGGACACCACGGTCGAGGAGTGCGTGGAGCTTTCAAAGCAGGTCGCAAAGCGCCTGTGGGACGAGCTGGGTCTGCCTTCGTTCCTGTATGAGGATTCCGCGACCCGTCCGGAGCGCCGCAATCTCGCGACCTGCCGCAAGGGTCAGTTTGAGGGCATGGCGGAAAAGCTGCTCGAGCCGGACTGGGCGCCGGACTTCGGTGAGCGCAAGATCCATCCGACGGCCGGCATCGTCGCCATCGGCGCGAGAATGCCGCTGATCGCGTACAACATCAACCTCGACACCTCCGATCTCGAGGTCGCCAAGAAGATCGCCAAGGCCATCCGCGCCAAGGACGGCGGCTTTGCCTGCTGCAAGGCCATCGGCGTCATGCTGGAGGGCAGAAACATCGCGCAGGTCTCGATGAACCTGACGAACTTTGAGAGAACGCCGATCTACTATGCCTTTGAGATGACGCGCCAGCTCGCAGACCGCTACGGCGCACGCATCATCGGCTCGGAGATCGTCGGCCTGACGCCGGCGAAGGCCGTTCTGGACTGTGCGGAGTTCTATCTGAAGCTCGAAAACTACGATTGCCGCAAGCAGGTCATGGAATACCACCTGATCGGCATGGAATAAGCGGAGGTCCCTATGAAATTAGCAGATATGACTGTGACCGGCTTTGCAGCCGAGGTCGCTTCCAATTCTCCGGCACCCGGCGGCGGCAGCGTTTCGGCGCTGGCGGGCGCCATCGGCGCGGCGCTGACGGCAATGGTCAGCGGCCTGACCGTCGGCCGCAAAAAGTATGCCGATGTGCAGGAGCTTGTGACGGCGGCGCAGGCGCAGGGCGACGCCCTCCGCGCGCGCTTCCTGGACGTGATGGACCGTGATACGGAGGCTTTTCTGGTCGTCAGCGCGGCATATGCCATGCCGAAGCAGACGGACGAGGAAAAGGCCGCACGCAGCGCGGCCATTCAGGAGGGTCTCAAGGGCTGCACAAAGACGCCGTTTGAGATGATGCAGCTTTGCGCCGAAGGTCTGGAGCTGCTCTCCAGCCTGGTCGGAAAGACGAACGTCACCGCGGCGAGCGACTTCGGCGTGGCGGCGCTGAGCCTGAAAACGGCGATGCAGGGCGCATGGCTCAACGTCATGATCAACATCGGCTCCATCAGTGACGAGGCCTTTGCGGCGCAGTACAAGCAGGAGGGCGAGGCCATGCTGGCAAAGTATCTGCCGGCTGCCGACCGCTGCTTCGAGGCCATGTACGCGCTGTGCGCGAACGGCTGAGCACATCCACAAGATTTTTCGACAAGCTACAAAAGGCGCCATCCGTCAGGATGGCGCATTTTGTATGCGTTTCGATCAATAACCGGGCTTACCCAGCAGATGGAACATATTCTTCTTGTACGCCTCGACACCGGGCTGGTTGAAGGGGTTGACACCGGACATGTAGCCGGACACGCCGCACGCGAACTCAAAGAAGTAGATGAGCGCGCCAGCCGCTTCCTCGGTGATCTTCGGCAGACGGAGGATGGTGACCGGAACGCCGCCCTCGACATGCGCCGCGCGGGTGGCCTCCATGGCCTTCTCGTTGATATAGCTCATCTCGCGGCCGGCCAGATAGTTCAGGCCGTCCAGATCGGTGGCATCCTCGGGGACCTTGACGCAGGTGCGCGACTCGTCAAAGGCAACGACGGTCTCCTGAAGCATCCGCAGGCCGTCCTGCATATACTGCCCCATCGAGTGCAGGTCGGGCGTCAGATCGACGGACGCCGGGAAAATACCGAGCTTGTCCTTGCCCTCGGACTCGCCGTAGAGCTGCTTCCACCACTCTGCCATGAAGCGGAACGACGGCTCATAGGCGGCGAGGATCTCAATGTGCAGACCGGTCTTGTAGAGATACTGACGCTGCATGGCATACTGCGCCGCCGCGCTCTCAACGCCCTCTTTCAGAAGCGTCTCGCGCTCGTCCGCCGCACCCTGCATCAGCTTTTCGATGTCCACACCGCAGCAGGCGATGGGCAGCAGGCCGACTGCCGTCAGCACGCTGTAGCGTCCGCCGACGTTGTCGGGCACGACGAAGGTCTCATAGCCCTCCTGCGTGGCGAGCGTCTTGAGCGCGCCGCGCGCCTTGTCGGTCGTGGCGAAGATGCGCTCGCGCGCGCCTTCCTTGCCGTACTTCTTTTCGAGCATTTCCTTGAAAATACGGAATGCGATGGCGGGCTCGGTGGTCGTGCCGGACTTCGAGATGACGTTCACCGAGAAATCGCGCTCGCCGATCATGGCGATCACGTCGGTCAGCGCGTCGGACGAAATGCCGTTGCCGACAAAGTAGATGTCGGGCGTGTCCTTGGCCAGCGCGTTGTAGTTCGGGCTCTTGAGAAGCTCGATCACGGCGCGCGCGCCGAGATAGGAGCCGCCGATGCCGATCACGACCAGCGCCTTGGAGCTGGACTGGATCTTCTTCGCGGCCTGCCGGATGCGTGCGAACTCCGCCTTGTCATAGTTGACGGGGAGATCGACCCAACCGATAAAATCATTGCCTGCGCCGGTTCCGCTGCACAGCGTGTCGATGGCCATTTTGCAGGCCGCCTTGTCCAGCGTATGCGGCTGGACGAATGTTTCCGTTCCGGAACGATCGATTCTTACCATAATATGATGATTCCTCCTGTGGAATGATAGACACTTATCGAAGCTCGGTGTCCCTGCGAAGCATGGCCGCGCCGATGATGCCGGCGTCGTTGCCCATGACGGCCGGGACGACCGCGCCGTGAGATTTGTAGAAGCATTTTTCGGTGATCCGCTCACGCAGCGGCGCAAACAGGAACTCGCCCGCACCGCAAAGACCGCCGCCGATGGCGATGACCTCGGGGTCGAGGATGTTGAAGAACGATGCGCAGGTCGAGCTGAGGTGGCCGATGTATTCATCGAACACGCGCTTTGCGGTCACATCGCCGGCCTTGGCGCAGTCCACGACCATTTTCGCATCGATCAGCGCCGCGTTGCCGCCGGAGCGCTCGGAAAGCAGCCCGCGCGGGTCGCGCTGCATCGCGCGTGCGCCCTCCCGTGCCAGCGCCGAGGCTGCGCAGTATGCCTCCATGCAGCCGTTGTTGCCGCAGGTGCAGTGCTCGCCGCCGTCAACCAGATAGGCATGGCCGAGCTCTGTGCCCTGATTCATGCCGCCGTTGAACATCTTGCCGTTCAGGATGATGCCGCCGCCGAGGCCGGTGCCGAGCGTCAGCAGGACTGCCGTCCTGCATCCGACGAACGCGCCCTTGTAAAGCTCCGCCAGCGCCGCGCCGTTGGCGTCGTTTGCCATAAAGACCGGCGTGTTCGGGAAATGCGCCGCGATCAGCTTCTTGAACGGCACGTCGTGGAAGCCGAGGTTGTAGGCGTTGATGACGACCTCGCCCGTGGGGTCGATGCTGCCGGGGATGACGACGCCGATGCTCTGAAGCTCTGCCGCCTTGACGCCTGCCGCGGAAAGAACGCCGCGCACCGCCTCTGCCAGCCGGTCGGCCACGGTCTGCGCGCCCTCATGCGGGAAGGGGATGGAGGCCTGCTCAAGGATCTCCAACGAATCGTCCACAAGACCGATCTTGATATTCGTTCCGCCGATGTCTACGCCGATTTGATACATGGGAATCTCCTCTCCTTCTTCTTTTCTTTATTATTACCGCGATACGCCCGCGCGTCAAGCTCTTTTCGGAACAAATCGGGGAACAAATTCATGAAATTCTTGTGAAAAATGTGCGATAGTGTTTCATTGTCCAGCCCGAGCGCGCGAATCTGCGCCACTGCGGAAGCGGGCTTCCACATCGGGAAATCCGAGCCGAACAAAAAGCGCTCCGCACCGAAGCGGTCGAGCATCCGCAGCACGAAATCCCGCGGGATCATCGGCGCAGTGCCGGAGGTGTCGTAGAGCACGTTTTCCGGCAGCGGGTTTTCGTACGAAAGCTCCCACGCGCGCCAGCCGCCGAAGTGCGCGGCGATGACGCGCAGATCGGGCACCTGCCGCAGAAGATTCATGAGCCGCTGCGGGGTGGAGAGGTCGAAGCGGTCGTCTCCCATGTGAAACAGCACCGGGAGCCCTCTTTTTGCGACGGCGCGGTAGGTCTCGATGCCGGACGGGTCATCGATGGGCAGCTTCTGAAACTCCGGATGGATCTTCAGCCCGCGCAGACCGAGCGCCATCATCCGGTCAAGCTCCTCCTCGAAGCCGTCCATGCCGGGGTAGATCGAGCCGAAGCCGATGAAGCTCGGATGCGAGGCGGCTGCGGCTGCCAGAAAGTTATTGACATCGTGCACCTGATGGGGCGTGACGGCGGAGTTGCAGATCACGCTGTAGGAAATGTCTGCCTCGCCGTCCTCCTGCAAAAGTCTGTCCACGCTCGCCGCGCTGTACATCGGCGTGCCGTAAAAATCTCCGATCGAATGCGCCGCCTTGTCCGCCAGCCGGTCCGGAAAGACGTGCGCGTGAATATCTGTGATGATCATACATGCGCTTCCTTTGTTTTTCGTTCGGTAGATGTTATAGCACATTTTTCCCGCGCTTACAACCGCTTCGCCCGTTTCTGCGCAAAAAAACTGCCCGATTCTGAGAAAAAACAGACTTGACTTTTTTTACGTGCGCACATATACTTAAGAAAACTTATATAAAATTCTTTATGTATTCGGAGGCGATCCCATGCTTCAGCAAACGCTCCAGCGCCTCTACCGTCAGCTCCGCCTTACCAGCTACCGGCAGATCTTCGGCGCCATCCGCGAACGCAGCGGCAGTCTCAGTGCAACGGAGGCCTTTTCCGCCGACGTCATTCAGCTGCTCGGCGCGCCGACGCTTTCACAGTTTGCGCAGTATCTCGGCATTTCTCAGCCGAATGCCACCTATAAGATCAACAACCTTGTCGCCAAGGGCTATGTGGAAAAGGTCCCGTCGCCCGGCGACCGGCGCGAGATCCGCCTTCAGCCCGCCGGAAAGCTCAAGAAGTATCTGGCCAGCGGCGAGGGCAGCTTTGACCACGCGGTCGAGGCGCTGAAAAAGACCTACACAGAGGAGGAGCTTGCGCTCACCGCGCGCGTGCTGAATGCCCTGCTCGACGAAACCCAGAAGGAGGAAACCCTATGATCGATCTGTTTGAAAAATGCGAAAAGCGTATGCTTGCCGACGACATCCGCGAGCGCGGCCTGTATCCCTATTTCCATGCGCTCGAATCGCGTCAGGACACCGAGGTCATGATGGAGGGCAAGCGCCGCATCATGCTCGGCTCCAACAACTACCTCGGCCTTACGACCTGCCCGGAGGTCATCGAGGCCGGTGTCCGCGCCTATCAGGAGCTCGGCTCCGGCTGCTCCGGCTCGCGCTTTCTCAACGGCACGCTGAAGCTGCATCTGGAGCTGGAGGCGGAGCTTGCGGAGTTTCTGCGCAAGGACGCCGTCGTCACCTTCTCGACGGGCTTCCAGTCGAATCTCGGCATCATCAGCGCCATCGTCGGTATGCACGATTATGTCATCATGGACCGTGAGAACCACGCCAGTCTCTATGACGGCTGCCGCCTGTCCTTTGGCAAGATGCTCCGCTTTATGCACGGCGACATGGAGGACCTTGAAAAGAAGCTCCGGAAGGTGCCGGAAAACTGCGGCTGCCTGATCGTGACCGACGGCGTTTTCTCGATGGGCGGCGACATTGCGAACCTCCCTGAGATCTGCCGCCTTGCGAAAAAATACGGCGCGCGCGTCATGGTCGATGATGCGCACGGCCTCGGCGTCATCGGCGAGGGCGGACGCGGCACGGCGAGCTATTACGGTCTGGAGGACGAGGTCGATATCTACATGGGCACCTTCTCCAAATCGCTGGCCTCGCTCGGCGGCTACATGGCGGCGTCGGCGCGTGTGGCGGACTATGTGCGCCACGTCTCGCGCCCGTTCATCTTCTCGGCGTCCATCCCGCCTGCGAACTGCGCGGCGGCGCTGGCCGCGCTGCGTCAGCTCCGCGCACATCCGGAGCTGGTCGAGACGCTTCAGAGCAACGCCCTCTACATGCGCACGCTTCTGCGCGAGCGCGAGATCAAGATGCGGCCCTCCAACGGCGACCGCATCCCCATCATCCCGATCTACACCTATGACGAGATCCCCACGCTGGAGATCGCCAAGGAGCTGTATGAAAACGGCGTCTACGTCAACAGCTCGCTTCCGCCCGCGGCTGCGCCGCACGAGTGCCTGCTCCGCACGAGCCTGATGGCAACGCACACGCACGCGCTCATTGACGAGGCGGTCGGCATCATCGCGGACGTATTGAGGAGGCATGACCTGTGAGTGAAAAAGTATGTGTGATCACGGGCGGCACGTCCGGCATCGGCAAGGCCACCGCCGAGGCCATGCGCCGCAGAGGCTATACCGTCTATGAGCTCAGCCGCCGGGAGACCGGCCTTGCGGGCTTCCGCCACATCCCCGCCGACGTCACGAAGCCGGAAATGGTCGAGGCTGCCGTCGCTGAGATCCTGCGTCAGGAGACGCACATCGACGTGCTCATCAACAACGCCGGCTTCGGCGTGTCCGGTGCGGTCGAATTCACCGAAGCCGCCGCCGCAAAGAAGCAGTTTGAGGTCAATTTCTTCGGTATGGTCAACATGTGCCACGCCGTCCTGCCCGTCATGCGCGCGGCAGGCCGCGGGCGCATCGTGAATCTCAGCTCCGTTGCGGGCGTCGTGCCGATCCCGTTCCAGACGTACTATTCCGCCAGCAAGGCGGCGATCAACTCCTACACGATGGCGCTTGCAAACGAGGTAAAGCCCTTCGGGCTGGAGGTCTGCGCCGTCATGCCCGGCGACATCCGCACCGGCTTTACCGCCGCACGCGAAAAAAGTCAGGCGGGCGACGAGGTCTATCAGGGCCGCATCAGCCGCAGCGTCGCCGGTATGGAGCATGACGAGCAGACCGGTATGCTGCCCGAAACCGCCGGAGATTACATCGCCTCCGTCGCCACCCGCAGGGACGTCAAGCCGCTTCGCTCGATCGGCCTGAAGTACAAATTCTTCTGCGTCCTTGCAAAGCTGCTGCCTGTCCGCACGCTCAACTGGCTCGTCGGCCTGATCTACGCAAAATAAACCAAGACACGACTGAGGGCAGTCCCGGATGGGACTGCCCTTGAATATTTCTGCGTTATGGTTCGGCTGATTCCTCCGGCATGTCCAGAATGAGGACGAGCGGGCTCGTTTCGCGGAGCTGCCGCAGCGGTGCGTCCGCCTCCGCCAGTGTTTGCAGCGACTCGGGCAGATCGTCCTCGCAGACCAGCAGCACCGTCTCCTCCGCCTCACTCTGCGCGAGCAGGATGGAAAGCGCGGGCTGCGACTGCGGCCGGACGACGATGCAGTAGCCGGGGCAGAATTCCGACTGCGCCGGGGTCAGCAGCGCAAGCAGCGACTTTCGGTGCAGCACGCGCAGCAGCGCCTCATTGGCGTCGCGCAGCGCGATGGCGGCGTCCTCCGCATCCTCGGCGCAGGTCACGCCGACGCTGTGGCCGGCCGCGTACAGCGCGCGCACCAGCTCCGGGTCTTTTTCGATCTCCTCCGCCGTCAGGAAAAACGCGGCGCGTTCGCCCGCTGCCTCCAGTGCCCCGGCAGCCTTGCGCATGTGTCCGGCTCCGGTGACGGCCAGAGAGAACGTGCCGGACACGTGCGGCTCGTCCTCGGGCGGCTGGTCGTCTGCGGCGCCGGGCTGCGGATCGCTTCCGGGCTGCGGCGTGACGGGCGCGGCGCCCTGCGCATACTGATCAGCGAGATAGGAGATGAGATTTTCCGCCCGCTCGACGAACAGCGCGTTCTCATAGACCTCGCTGCCGGTCGTGATGCGCAGGATCGAATATCCGGACGCACTGGTGAGCGAGGAATACGACAGCCCGAAGTGCGACAGGCAGAACATGAACGGAACATAGATCACGCCGTTTTTTGACACGGTCGAGAGCGTCGTGACGTTTTTCTCCTCATCCGTCACCGTCCCGGCGGCCAGATCGAAGATCAGGCGCGCACCGCGCCGGAAGATCACGAGCTTCTGCTCGGCGGCATTGTACGACGGGACGACGCCGCCGGGCGCGGCGTTAAAAACGGTATAGGGCGCATAGAGCGTGCCGCCGGAGTAATACGGCGCGGAGCTGCTTGGAAGCGTCAGGGGAATGGAGTCATCGACGGCGACAAAATAGATCTCCGCCGCCCGCGCCGAGGGCGTCAGCACAGCCGCGCACAAAAGCGCCGCCAGCAAAAGCGCCAGCATTCTTTTGGAGATTTGCATCGTTCCACCGCCTTTTTTGTAATGATAGTTCAGTATAACACAGTTTCCGCACGCGGGCAAGACGCCGCGCGCAGAAAGCAAATCGTTTCGCGCACGGGGGCTCCGGCGGAGAACACGCCGAAAGTACGGAAATGTGAGAGAATTTTGGCTTTTTGCACAATTTCTGCAAAGAAACGCTTGACATCATTTTTTCATACTGATAAAATGTCTTTGTAGAATGTACACATATAGTACATGTGTCTATGACACGAAATCATATGACTTGGAGGGAGAAACGTTCGATATGGCAAGAATGATGGATGCGATCGTAAAACCAGCAGCAGCCCCCGGCTTGGAGCTGAAAAAGGTACCCGTGCCGGTTCCCGGACCCGGTGAGGTGCTCATCAAAATTCACAAGACCGCCATCTGCGGCACGGATGTCCACATTTACAACTGGGATCCGTGGGCGCAGCAGCACATCAAGCCGCCCATGACCATCGGCCATGAGTATGTCGGCGAGATCGCGGAGCTTGGTGCGGGCGTAACGGGCCTGCGCATCGGCCAGCGCGTTTCCGGCGAGGGCCACATCACCTGCCACCGCTGCCGCAACTGCCATACGGGCAACATCCAGTGGTGCAAGGACACCGTCGGTGTCGGCGTGGACCGCGACGGCGCGTTTGCAGAGTACGTCTGCATCCCGGAAACGAACGTGATCCCCATTGACGAAAGCCTTCCCGAGGACGTCGTTGCATTCTTTGACGCCTTCGGCAACGCCACCCACACGGCGCTCATGTTCCCGCTGGTCGGCGAGGACGTCCTCATCACCGGCGCCGGCCCCATCGGCATCATTGCCGCGGGCATCTGCAAATATGCAGGCGCACGCCGCGTCATCATCACCGACATCAACGAATACCGTCTGGAGCTTGCGCGCAAGATGGGCGTTGACGCCGCCGTCAACACCGCGAAGGAGGATCTGCGCGAGGTCATGCGCGCGCAGGGTCTGACCGAGGGCTTTGATGTGGGTCTGGAGATGTCCGGCAGCGCCGCGGCATTCCACCAGATGATCTCCGTCATGCGCAACGGCGGCAAGATCTCCCTGCTCGGCCTCGGCGGAAAGCCCATTGAGGTCGATATGAACACCGTCATCTGGAAGGGTCTGACGCTTCAGGGCATCTACGGCCGCAAGATGGACAACTGGCATCAGATGTCCTATATGGTGCAGGGCGGCCTCGACGTCAGCCCGGTCATCACGCATCGTTTCCATTATACAGAGTTTGAGCAGGGCTTTGCCGCCATGAACAGCGGAAAGTCCGGCAAGGTGATTTTGGACTGGACGAAGTAAGGAGGAACCGATATGAAAACCGCACTGCAAGCCTTTGAAAAAGAGCTGGATGCCATCCGCGAGGCCGGTACATGGCGCGAGGAACGCATCATCACCACGCCGCAGCGTTCGTGCATCGACACGACGCAGAAAAAGCACGTCGTCAACATGTGCGCCAACAACTATCTGGGCCTTTCCAACGATCCGCGTCTGATCGAGGCGGCGAAGGAAAGCTATGACAAGTGGGGCTTCGGCCTGTCCTCCGTTCGCTTCATCTGCGGCACGCAGGAGATCCACAAGGAGCTCGAGCGCCGCATCGCGAAGTTTGCCGGCACCGAGGACGCCATCCTCTATTCCTCCTGCTTTGACGCAAACGGCGGCCTGTTTGAGACGCTGCTGGGGCCGGAGGACGCGGTCATTTCGGACGAGCTGAACCACGCCTCCATCATCGACGGCGTGCGCCTCTGCAAGGCCAAGCGCTATCGCTATCTCAACAACAACATGGAAGACCTTGAGGAAAAGCTCAAGGATGCACGCGCGGCAGGCTGCAAGAAGATCATCATCGCGACCGACGGCGTGTTCTCGATGGACGGCTACATTGCAAACCTGCAGACCATCTGCGACCTGGCAGACCGCTATGACGCGCTGACGATGGTCGATGACTCCCACGCCGTTGGCTTCATGGGCGAGCACGGCCGCGGCACGGCGGAATTCTGCGGCGTGCTGGGACGGGTTGACATCATCACCGGCACGTTCGGCAAGGCCATGGGCGGCGCCTCCGGCGGCTACACCGCGGCGCGTCAGCCGATCGTCGATCTGCTGCGTCAGCGCTCGCGTCCGTACCTGTTCTCCAACACGCTGGCTCCCGCCATCTGCGCCGCGACGCTCCGCACGATCGACCTGCTGGAGGAGTCCACCGCACTGCGGGACAAGGTGCATGAAAATGCGCGCTATTTCCGCGCCGAGATGGAAAAGCTGGGCTTCGATTTGCTTCCCGGCGAGCACCCCATCGTCCCCGTCATGCTCTATGACCCCAAGACCGCGCAGGAGTTTGCCCGCCGGATGCTCGATAAGGGCGTCTACGTCGTCGGCTTCTGCTATCCGGTCGTCCCGAAGGGACGCGACCGCATCCGCACGCAGATCTCCGCCGGTCACACGAAGGAAGATCTCGACTTTGCCGTTCGCTGCTTCGGCGAGGTCAAAAAGGAAATGGGTCTGTAAGCCCACCGCATAGACGATCGCTGCCGCGCTCTGGTTTCAGAGCGCGGCAGTTTTTTGCGGCTGCACGCAGGTCTTGCAAATACCCGTTGTAGGGGCGTCCGTCCTACGATGAAAAACGCGAAAACAAAACGAATTTGCATCGGATTTCCATAAAAACGGGCAATCAGAGATCCACGCGTTCAAACCGCGCGGCGGAGATGCGGAACGCGGCAGCATTCAAAAGCAGCCACGCGCACGCGCCGAGCACGAGCACAGGGAGCTGACGGAGCTGATCGGAAAGGGCATAGCTCTCAAACAGCGCCTCGCCCAGCGGCCAAAGCGCCAGCGCCATGTGCTCCAGCGCCTCCAGCACAAGGATCAGCACAAACTGCACCGCGCCGGAGAGCAGAAACGGCTTTCCGAGGTCATAGCCGCTGCGGTAGTGCATGGGCAGAAATGTGATGCTGAACACGCCCATCAGGAGCATCGAAAGGCCGAGAAACGAGACATTCGCCTCGATGCCGACAGGATTTTTGACCGCGCCGTACTGCGCCCGGATGAGCATGAACGGAAGGCAGGCGGCAAGCTGCAGGAGCTGAAGCTCCATGACGGTCGTGACGCGGGCGCGCACCATCTCCCGCTTGGTGACGGGCAGGAGCATCATATAATACACATCACGGTTTTCCCGGCACGACTGGAAAAAGAGAAAAATGCCGAGCGCGTTGTAGAAAAACGTCACATAATACGGATAGCTCGGGATCAGCACCAGTCCGCTCAGCGCCAGAAAAAGAAGCGGAACCGGCGACATGGCAAGCCGCCATTCCTTGCTTTGCAGAGCCTTCATTTCTCAGCCTCCCTTTCCAGATACACCATGAGCTGCTCCAGCGTCGGCGCGGTGAGCGTGCAGTCCTTGCCGAGCACGGCGTCCTGCGCACGCAGAAGCCCGGAAACGCTGTCCTTATGCCGGCGCAGCCCGATGAGCGCCGCCTCCAGCTCCGGCGTCAGCCGCGCGGGCGCACACTCCGCCAGACGGTAGGCCGCGAGGAGCTCCCGCTTTGGCAGGGAGGCAAAGATGCGCCCGTTTTGTATGTACGTGATCTGATCGGCGCACGCCTCCAGATCGGAGGTGATGTGCGTTGAAAAGAGGATCGACACGCCATCCTCCTCGCGGAGCGTGAGGAACAGGTCGAGCAGATCGTCGCGCGAGACGGGGTCAAGCCCCGAGGTCGGCTCGTCGAGGATCAGAAGCTCTGCGCCGTGGCTCATCGCCAGCGCGAGCTGGTATTTGACCTTCATGCCCTCCGAGAGCGCACTCGTGCGCTTTTCCTCACTCAGGCGAAAGCGCGCAAGGCAGCGCCGGTAGAGCGCCTCGTCCCACGCCGGGTAGAAGCGCCGCGTGACCGCCGTGATCTGCGCGAGCGTTTTGCGCGGATAATAGCTCAAACCGCCGGAGACGAAGCCGATCTTCTGCCGGATGGCGTGCTCGTCGTGCGCCGCGTCCAGTCCAAGCAGCGTCACCTTCCCCGCGTCGGGGTGGACAAGGCGCAAAAGCGCCTTGAGCGTCGTCGTTTTGCCCGCACCGTTGCGGCCGATGAAGCCCATGACCGTGCCCGCCTCCATCGAGAACGACACGTGATCGAGCGTGAAGCCGGGGTAATGCTTGCAGAGGCTGTCAACCGTCAGAATGTTCATCTTCCGATGCCTCCTTTGCCGTTTCCCAGAGCTTATCCGGGACGGAAATGCTGTTTTCGTCGATCAGTGCAATGCCGCGCTTCTTGTCCGCCATCAGCAGCAGCTGATCTCCGGGCTGGATGCCGAACAGCTCGCGCGCCCCCTTCGGGATGACGATCTGCCCCTTGTCGCCGACTTTGACGATGCTGAGAAATTTCCCCTTTGGATATTGCAGAGCCACTTGTATCACCTCGCATTAAAAGTATAACTTTTCCCACTCAGTATACCACACAAAAATCAAAAAGCAAGGGTTGCATTTTGAAAAAAATCAGATAGAATGGTGACATGGAAAAAATACCCCGGCGCACCGGCGGTGAAAGGAGGGAATGATACCATGAAATACGTCTGTGAGATCTGCGGATGGGTCTATGACGAGGACGAGGGCTGCCCCGAAAGCGGCATCGCACCCGGCATCAAGTGGGAGGATGTTCCCGGCGATTTTGAATGTCCTGTCTGCTACGTCGGCAAGGACCAGTTCTCGGAGTCGGATGACTGACCCGGCGCCCCAAAATGCTTTGCACATTTTGGGGCAGTTTTCTTTCTCCGCGGCGGGAGGAACCTTTCCCCGCGCCGTGCGTCTAACAGGTATGACATGAAAAAGGAGAAGAATCATGGGATTTACAATTGTGGAGACACTCTTTCCGCTCGTATTTCTGCTGATGTTCGGCTTCGCGCTGTATACGCTGATCTCGTCTGCTGCGGCGCGGGCACAGGAAAAGCGGAAAAATGACGCCTCGCCGCGCCTGACTGTCCCGGCCTCTGTCGTGACAAAGCGCGCGCAGGTCGGCACGACCCATCACCACAACGCTGCGACGAACACCGGCGGAACCTACTACAATACCAAATATTTCGCCACCTTCCAGTTTGAAAGCGGCGACCGGCTGGAGCTTTCCGTTTCGCCGGGCGAATACGGTATGCTTGTCGAGGGGGACCGCGGGCAGCTCTCCTTTCAGGGCACACGTTATCTCGGCTTTGCAAGGCAGTAAGGATAAGCACAAAAAACGGGTGCGGCATTTCCTGCCGCACCCGTTTCTTGCGCCGCGATTTATTGATAAACGATAAATAATAGTTGACAATCGATAAATTCCGTGCTATTGTGGGGACAGAAAGCAAAAGGAGTGAGGGCTATGAACTGGAACGCGAACAAGAGCGTCCGTCTCTCGCAGGTCTGTGTGGTCATTTTTGCGGCGCTTTTGCTGGCGCTGGACATCGGGTGCTACTGGGCGGTGACGTGGTTCGTCCGTCTGCGCCGGATGCAGCCGCCGATGGTGCTCTGGATGATGCTCACGATCTATCTGTGCAGCATTTTTGCGTGGCTCCTGCTGGCGCAGCTCTGGCGGCTGCTGCGGAACATTCAGGCGGGGCGCGTGTTCGAGGAGGAGAACGTGCGCATCCTGCGCGCGGTGAGCTGGTGCTGTGCCGGCGCGGGGCTGGTCTGCCTCGGCAGCACATTTTGGTATCTGCCCTTCGCGGCGGTCGCGGTCGCGGCGTGCTTTATGGCGCTGATCGTGCGCATCGTCAAGAACGTTTTCCAGCAGGCGCTCGCCATGAAATCCGAGCTGGATCTCACGGTCTAGGAGGCGCAGGATGGAAATTCTCGTGAATCTGGACGTGATGATGGCAAGACGCAAGATTTCGGCCGGAGAGCTGGCCGAGCGCATCGGCATTACGCCTGCTAACCTGTCCATTTTGAAGAACAATCGCGCGAAGGCCATCCGCTTTTCCACGCTGATGGCGCTGTGCCATGAGCTGGACTGCCAGCCGGGCGATATTTTGCAGTTTGTGGACGATCCGGCTGTGCCGGAGTAAAGGAGAATCGAATATGGAAAATCAGAACCGGGATGCGGAGCGCCGTACCCCTGAGCTTGCTGCACCCATTTTGCGGGACACGCCGGACTGGGCAGCAGACGCCGTCGCGCCGCAGAAGCCGCCGTTTTCGGCGTCAAAAACGGAGCGGATCGCCGCCTTTTTGATGTATCCGCTCGCATTTTGCTACATTCAAATGCTGCTTGCGCCGCTTTCCGCCGGGGCGGTCTGGCTGTGCGTGTTTTGTTCGGGCTTCCTCGCCATGACCGAGCTGCTCTGCCGCGGACGGCGGCGCACATGGGAAAGCTGGGTCTGGCTCGGCTGCCTGCTGGTGCTCATTGCGTTTCGCGTCCGCCTGATCGTTGAGGCAGGGCGCTGCGGCGACGACGCGCCTGTTCACGCGGTCTCTCCGGCGCTGTCGTTTTTTCTGCTCCACGCCTACGCGGTCTACTGGGTGCTTTGCCGGTCGGACACGCTGCTCGGCGGCGAGAGCAGCCGCCTTCTGCCGCTCGATGCGATGAACGGCATGATCGTATTCCCGTTCGGGGGCTTTTTCCTGCGCATCCGGACGGCGGTTTCCGCGCTGGCGCAGCTTCTTCGTACACGCGGCGGAGAAAAACGCTCCGCTGCCGTGCGGGCGGGCATCGCTGCCGCGATCCTGGCGGCGTGCGCCTTGCTGGTGCTGTCCATGCGTGCGCTGTCTGACGCGGACGCGCGCTTCGGCGCGGCGGTCAGCGGGCTGCTTGCGGCGCTGACGCCGGATTGGAGCAACGAAACGCTTGCGAATTTCCTGTTCAAGCTCCTTCTGAGCCTGCCGGTCGGCGCGTACCTGTTCGGCCTCATCGCTGGCGCGGCACGGCGCGAGCCGCAGGCGCTTCGGGCTCGCGGAAGTGCGTTTGAGCAGGCGCTCGAAAAGCTCCGCAGCGTGCCGATCGCCGTCCTTGCGGCGCTCGCCGCTGTCTTTGCCGCCGTGTATCTGGCGTTTTTCGCCCTTCAGGCGAGCTATCTTTTCGGCGCGTTCACGCGCACCGTGCCCGAGGGCTATACCGTTGCGGAGTACGCGCGGCAGGGCTTTTTCTCGCTGTGCCGCGTGATGGCGGTCAATTTTGCGCTGCTGTGGCTGATGGCGCGCACCGGCGTGCGGCCGCCGCGAACGCAGCGGGCGCTGCGCGCGCTGTGTACGGTGCTGCTAGCGCAGAGCCTGCTGTTTGCCGTCATCGCCGCCTCCAAGCTCACGCTTTACATCACGATCTACGGCTTCACGCCCCTGCGGCTTCAGTCGGCGTGGCTGATCGCCGTGCTCACGGCGGGCTGCGGCTGCGCGCTGTATTCGCTCTGGAGCGGCAAGCGCTCCTTCCGGTTCTGGACGCTCTTTTCCGGCCTCACGCTGGCGCTGCTGCATCTGTATTGAGCGCCCGCAGACGCGGCCTGCGGCGAATGCTGCCGCAGGCTGTCGTGCGATTCTCGCGCCAGCCCGCAAAAAAGCCGCTTTTCGGACTTGACACAGTGCCCCATCCGTGTTATTATAATAAAGCTCACTGAGCACCACAATATCGCGGGATAGAGCAGTCTGGCAGCTCGTCGGGCTCATAACCCGCAGAGTCACCGCTTAGTTCTCAGGAGCAAAAAGTCAATATCGCGGGATAGAGCAGTCTGGCAGCTCGTCGGGCTCATAACCCGGAGGTCGGGGGTTCAAATCCCTCTCCCGCAACCATCAAGCTGAACCAAAAAAGATATCAGCGCGAAAAGCCCAGAAGTTTCAACGACTTCCGGGCTTTTTTGCACCCATTTTTAGAAGCGTGACAAAAAGATGCCAAAATGGGCTTTGGCAAATTCGATGGACCTGTACCTTTACCCAAGGCTTTTTGAGCCGCTTTTCCGAGAATTTTTTGGGAGAGCGTCTCTTTTTCGGCCTCGGCAAAGTGTAGAATTTTGACCGGCGTTTTTGTTGGTGTTGCCGAATACCTACTCCAAGCACAGATGCCAGCGCGTTAGCCCGCTGTGCGGCATTTCAGACGTTAAGACCGCATGCAAGCCCATCTCACTCCAGGACGCAACCGCGGCGTATTGGCGACGCTGGGACGCGAGAAAGCAAGGCACCCGCTGCCAGCGCAGCGGGTGGTCGTTTATCTGCTGGATCTCAGCAGAGCATCGGTTTTTAATGTCACACCCATCATGTCCTTGTGGGCTTCGCGGGTGTCCCGGCAGAGCGGCGACAGGAAGGCCAATGCGTTCTGAATGCGGCTCAGATCAGATGCGGAGAGGGTGTCCTCGTGCAAATGGCACAGCACCCGGCGATAGGACTCGCGGAGCTTTGCGTCCACGGACGGCTGGAAGAAATAGTTTGAAATAAGGCCGCCGATCAATGCGGCTTCGTTATCGGTGTACTGCATGGTGATTGCCCTCCTCTGCGATGTTCACGCAACAAACGTGGCAATCATACCACAAGATGCAGTACCGGTCTATGCGCATTGTGCCGAAATATTGAATCACAAACCAATACACAAAATGAAGCGGCGTTTCGCTCTCTCGTGAAAAGAGGGTTGAAACGCCGCTTTTTTCTTTTCTTAAATTCCGAACCCCAGACGAAGGAGGTCACAAAAATGTCTGTATTCCATGTTGAAAAGACCAAAGGCTACACGGTCATGTCCAACCACCATCTCCGCAACCATACGCTGTCTCTCAAGGCAAAGGGTCTGCTCTCGCAGATGCTGTCGCTGCCAGAGGACTGGGATTACACGCTGCAGGGGCTTGCGCAGATCAACAAAGAGAGCATCGACGCCATCCGCGAAGCTGTGCGCGAGCTGGAACGTGCCGGTTACATCAAGCGCAGCCGGGAGCGTGACGAGCGTGGTTGCTTGCGCGGAACTGTGTACACGATCTACGAGCAGCCGCACGCGGAGCCAACGCCGGAAGAACCTACGCAGGAAAAGCCAACGTTGGAAAAGCCTATGTTGGATTTGCCTACGTTGGAAAATCCAACGCAATTAAATACTGAGAGTACTAAGAAAAGAAAAAGACAAAGTAAAGACTCATCAATTACCGATTCGATTCCTTTCCTTTCCGGTTTTCCGGAAAGTCCTACGCAGAAGCGAGCGGAAACGAAGGAAGCGTTTGACGGCTATCGGGATTTGATTCTGGAGAACATCGACTACGACGTTCTGGCAAGTGATCCTCACGTTGACCGGGAGCAGCTTGACGAGATCGTCGACCTGGTGCAGGAGACGGTTTGCAGCACCCGCAGCCGAATCCGCGTTGCAGGCAACGACTATCCAGCCGAGGTCGTACGGTCAAAGCTGCTGAAACTGAACAGCGAACATATTCGTTTCGTCATGGACTGCTTGAAGCAGAATACAACGAGGATTCGGAATATCCGGCAATATCTGCTGACCGTGCTGTTCAACGCACCAAGTACGATGAACAGCTATTACACGGCGTTGGTGGCGCATGATATGGCAAGTGCAGCGTAGATGATTTCAGGAACTCGCGCTTGTACAGCGGCTTGCCAGTAGCATAGAGACACGCCATCCGAGAAAATAATAAGGTTGACATGGCTGTGCGGATTTCTTGGCTGTATCGGTGACAGAATGGCGTGTGTCTATCGGAGCAGCCCCTTTACGATGGCATGAATATTCTGTATCTGTTCAGGACTTAGCTTTTGCATATCCTGAAAAACCGTTCTGAGTTGTTCGGGATATTCATTCCCATCGTCAAAGAAGTCCCTTGCGGTTATATCAAGATAATCGCAGATGTAGAAGAAGCCGCTTAACGACGGCATAGACTTCCCGGTCTCAATATTGTTGATATAACCCGGATTCTGACCCATTGAAAGGCTCATGTCACGAGCCGAAACGCCCTTTTGCGTTCTCAACTTGGCCAGTCTCAGGGAAAACTCCTTGTCTGTCATCACTTCACCTCCACATATTATATTTTAGCCTATAAACCAGTCAACTGTATTAGAACACAAATGCATATTTTCTTGATGTATGGGTTTATAGATGTTATAATAATTAGAGGTATAATCTGTGCGCCGTCATAGAGGGCTGAGATTAAAAAAATAACTGCCCTCTTTTTGGGCAGCTGACGCTCTGGTTTTCGTAAAGTAAGCTCCTTGACGACGCTCATTTTGGCAACAGATACAGATATAATTATACAAATTCCGGTCGTTTTCGTCAAGGCGACGAAAGCAAAAAGTCAAAATAACGGGAAAATCTGTATCAATGTTCCAGCTGAGACCTGTTTCACGCATGAGATGAGTGTACTTCGCAGCCATGCGCCGTCAATTTCGCCGTCGACGATCGGCACGAAAGGAGCTGTCGTAAATGTCAAAAAGAGGCGAGAATATCTACAAGAGAAAAGATGGGCGTTGGGAAGGCCGCTATGTTAAATGTCGTACACTTCACGGAAAGATACAGTACGGTTATGTCTATGGAAAAAGTTATTCTGAAACGAAAGCAAAACTGAAAGAGAACGCATCTGCCCCAATTCGGTCATCCAGCAGTCAAGCGACTCAATCTGCTTTATATGACGAGGTTCTAAAAGCGTGGCTGCTTTCTTCCAAAAACCGTGTGAAGGAATCAACGTTCTCACGATACAATCATCTTGTCGAGCGTCACATACAACCACTCCTGGGGAGATATCCAATCAGCGAAATAAGCACCGTTCTTCTTGAAGAGTGCATCGATTATCTTCTTCAAAACGGAAGATTGGACGGAAACGGAGGGCTTTCACCCAAGAGTGTGTCAGATATTATAGTTGTCATGAAAAGCTCCATACGCTATGCACTGGGGAATGGCTATCCCGTGAATTGCTCACCTGCCGGGCTATCCGTAAAGAGAAGCAAAAAGGATATGCGCGTATTATCGAAAAAAGAACAGCAACAGTTGGAATGTATTTTAATGCAGGACACGGATCTTACGAAGTTTACTGTTTTGCTTTGCCTCTATACCGGTATCCGAATCGGCGAAGCGTGCGCACTCAGGTGGGAACACCTTCGACTGGACATCGGTATTCTGGAGGTCAGAGAAACCATGCAGCGTATTCAAGTGCCGCAAAACATAGCAACGAAGACAAAGGTGATTATTACAGAACCAAAAAGCGCATGTTCAAAACGGGATATTCCGCTGCCTCGGTTTCTCATACAATATGCGGCACAGTTTCAGACAGATCGAAAGGCATTTGTTTTGACTGGAGAAAAAGATCAATTTATCGAACCGCGCACACTCCAAAACCGCTTCAGGAACTATGTGGAAGCGTCTGGGATTGAACACGCAAATTACCATGCACTGCGGCATACCTTTGCGACAAGATGTGTCGAACTCGGATTTGAGATCAAGAGCCTAAGTGAAATTCTGGGGCACTCCAATGTAAATATTACGTTGAATAAATACGTACACTCATCTATTGAGTTAAAGAAACAGAATATGGAGAAGCTGAACCCGGCCATGATAGAATAGCCGTCAATTTCTCCGTCATATCAAGCTGTGAAGCCATGAGAAATCAAGGACTTCACAGTTTTTTTCGTCAAGGAGCTTACTTTACGAAAACTGAGGAATCTTAAAAATTGGTTATATGCATTTAGCTGATATTCGGATCACAGTGGTTGTTGGCTGTTGCGTAGAGGGAATGCTGTATAGCAACATGGGCAAAACCATGATCGGTGTAGCAATGATAATGCTTTATATAGAAGTTTGCTGACGCTTGTCGAAAATGCAACTCGGAGGAGGAATAAGAATGAATCGTCCCAAGCATAATCGGTGGTTGCTTACGCTATTTCTTGTATGCGCGATCATCCTGTCATTGCCACTGCCAAAAGCGAATGCACAAAATTTCGTGAATAACCGGTTCAATGTGGTCGTTGCGCTTGATGCTAGCGGCTCCATGAAGAACACGGATCCGAACGGTCTCCGGTATGAAGCTATCAGCCAGTTTTTCGGTTTGCTTGCTGCGCAAGGTAATGCTCTTGGCGGTGTGGTGTTCCATACAGAACTGGCAGCGGAAGAAACTTTAACAGAAATAACAGATCAATCTGGTAAGGACGCCGTTATGGATATGCTGAAATCCATTCCCAGTAACGGCGGTTGGACGAATACCGGTGTAGGGCTAGCCAGAGCCGTTGAAATGATCAAGCAGGATGGCGCAGCAGATCTTCCTTCTGTAATTTTGTTCCTGAGCGATGGTAATACGGCGATGGCATCCAAAGAGGAAACACAGGCATCGCTGGATCAGAAAGCGGAAGCACTTCAGGCGGCCAGAGAGCAGGGAATCCAGATATACAGCGTCTGCCTAAATGCAAACAAGAGCGCAGATGTTTCTGAAATGCAGCAATTGGCGGATGCCACCGGCGGCGTGTTCCGAGAGGTCACGAAAGCAGAGGATTTGCAGGATGTATTCAACACGTTTTATGACCTCATCTATGGAACGTCCACGATCACGATAGTCGAAGATGTCTTGCCCGATACCGGCAGATTGGAGACACCCTTTGAGGTTCCAGGTATCGGTGTAGAAGAGGTTAATATTATCGTTTACGGCAATACGACGAAGCTGTCGCTTCTGAAACCTGATGGTTCGGAAGGGGCTGCCGCTGCAGTTCGTTCGAAGACCTTCTCCTTGCTGAAGCTGACGGATGTTGAGCCAGGGATGTGGACCCTGATAACAGAAGGTGTCCCGGGCGACAGCATCAAAGTTAATATGGTTTATAACACCAACCTCGGAATTGAATTGTCGATTGCTCCTGAAGAAAAAATTATCAATCCGGCAGATTTCGTTACAATTACCGCCAGACTGAAGGGAAACGATGTCCTTGCGTCCAACGGTGGTCAGTATGTTGGATACGCTGCCGATCTGCATGTTTTGGATGCTTATGGAGAGTTGCTTGAAAGCATTCCGATGGAAGTGGTAAATGACCGCTTTGAAGTCAAACGGACATTCCAGGAGGGAACATATTACTATAAGGCAGTCGTCAAGGGAAATTACATTGAAAAGGAATCGGAAAAAGTTGGACCGCTTACTTCGACCGCAGATGCTTTGACCGAGGAAGAGCAGAACAATACGCCGCCGGTTCCCGTAAACCCGGTTATTGAGGAAACGGTGAAAATCTGGCCCTTCGTAGGCGGCAGCTTTACGCTGGATATGAACACGCTGGCAACCGACGCGCAGGATTCCACCCTTCGTTATAAAATTGAGTCTACCTCCTTTATTGAGGGAATGGATTATACAGTGGATAACAACGGGATCCTGACAATGGACCACTTCAGCTTAAGTAAGGGCTCATTTACCATCAGTGCGACAGACTCTGGGGGGCTTTCGTGTGAAATTAATGTGATTGTAAAATCCATTAATATTGGGCTTATGACACTGATCGGAATGGGCGTTCTGGCGTTGGTTACTGCTGTTATTTTTGTAATTCTGCTGTATATTGCATTAACCAAACCTTTCCGTGGCACGATTTCGGCGCAGTCCTATTGTAATGGTGTTTACAGGGGCCTCCCGAGAAATCCCAAACGAGGCCGGGAAAAATTGGCGCGCTTCGGCATGGATAATGTCGGGCTGGATTATCAAAAAAGCTATTTCCAGGCAACTGGGCAGAATTATGTATTTCTTGTCACGGATAAGGAAGTGTTCTACAATGGACAGTCTACCAAAAAAGTGCGGATCCAGAGCGGTGCTGCCGTGACAATCTATACCAACCGGGATAGCACATGCTCTATTAATATCCGCTTTGATTCCCGTGTGCAGGGTGGCTCGCGCAGATCTGCGCCTCGCGGTGGTCACAGACCGACTCAGCCCAGAAGACGGTAATACAAAGGATTCGATACAGTAATTATAAAGGATGATGTATACCATGGCAGTATATTCAAAACTGCTTCTCAGTGCGGGCGGCGGCATCGTGTCCGCAACGCAGCAAGCAGACCAGGTGAAGAATACGGCGACAGTTCTCATTGGCCTTGGCGGCACTGGTATTGATGCGCTCCGCACGATCAAGACACAGGTATACGCCCGCCTGAAGGTGGACAACCCTGATGCGGCTGTGCCCAGATATCAGCATATTCGGTTCCTAGGAGTAGATTCAATCGTGGAGAGCAACGGTGGTTGGGACGAGGAAACGCCGTATAATTCGACAATGGGGTCTTTGCACGCATTGGACAATACTGAGATATTCTCTATTTATAATCCGAGCATCCGGCATATGTTCTCTAACCCAGAGGCTATGAAAATGCGGGATGAGCTGTCATGGGTTCGCTGGAAGGATATAGACATGCCCATCCTTACAAATGCTTGTGCGCTCGGTATCCGCCAGATTGGAAGACTCCTGATGATGGACAAGTCTGCCGCATTTATGAGCCGCGTGGAACAGGAAATCAACGAGGCGAAGGCTGGATTGGTGAATCCAACTGTGAATATCCACATTTTCACCGGTCTGAGCGGCAGTACCGGCTCGGGCTGTTTCCTGGATGTATGTTATATGGTGCGGTACATTGCGGATAAGCTGGGCGGTGCGACTGTTTTTGGGTACTTCTTTATGCCTGATGTGAACCTTTCCGCTATTCCCATGTCGAACCCATTGACTCGTGACCACATTCCTCGAAATGCGTATGCAGCGATGCAGGAGCTGGATCATTGCATGCAGCTTCCCGGAAATAATGGAGCATTTACGCAAAAGTACCAAAACGGGCAAGAGATCCGATGGGACAGACCGCCGGTTGACATGGCACATTTAATTTGCGCAACGAATGCATCGGGCGAAGTGATTGCGAATGCTTACGATTATGCAATGAATGCAACTGCGCAGTATATTATCAGTTACTTAACGGGCGGCAATAATGGACTCTTCGTCGAGGACATAGCGGCGATTAAAGTGGCGAAGGCTGCGATTAAAGCGGCGGAGGCTGCGAAAGCATATCATTATAGTGCAAATGCCGTGTATTGTACTTTTGGTGCTGCAAGTGCCGTTGTGCCTTATCGTGAGATCAATACCTATTTGGCATCGGAACTGTTTGAAAGGTTCTCCTGTATCTGCCAGAACGTCCCAACGCAAGCCGATGTGGAGAAGTTGGCGGTCTCGGCGCTGGCAAGGGATGCTCAAAGCATTTCTGACATCTACAATTCCCTCTATTATGAACTGCGCGAGGGATTTGACGATAGCTATGCTGCATATGCTGATGATTGGAAGTTCGTCAGAGATTATGGCAACAAAGAAATGGTTACCAGCTACACAAATCAAACAGCCTCAAAGCTGAACTTTGCGGAGAAGAATGCAAAGAGCATGACCTCTGTGGGGAACCAAAAGTCCTTGATTGGTCGTGTTGACGCGCAGATGCGTAAGTTGATTTGTAATATCAATTATGGTCCGATGTTTGCTTATGGTCTGGTTTCCGCAGCAAGGAGTCACAATCTGCTGAATGTCATTGATGGTCTGATTCAGGAAAACAGCTCCCGCTGGGATCAGGAAGCTGCACAAACCTCTTTGCGGCAGGAAGATTACGACAGAGCAAAATCCGACTTTGATAACCGCAGAAAGCGCAGCTTGTTTGATACAGACGCGAAGCGCTTCGGCGATTATGAGTATTATCTGATGCTCGCTGAACAACACAAGCTCGCAATGAGCTGTTATGAAAAGCTGGATCAGGTGCTTGCCGTGTTCCGAAAGCAGCTGGAGGAAAGAACCGCAGCATATTATTTCAAGCTGAGCCGCGTTGTTGATACGCTGGTCAACACGTTCAAGGAAAACAAGGACGCCCTTGCAAGCGAGAAGATTTTGCAGGCAAGGGAATCCTCCTACATGCCCATGATGACAATTGACGAGTTAAAGAATACTCTGGATGCTGAAATTGAGAAAATCAATGTCCCGGGTATGCTGGACGCTTTTATGCGTCTTTTCCTTGAGAATGAAGATGTGTGGATCGGCGAAGACGAAAATAAGATCACGAAGCTGGTCAATACGTTCTTTGTAAAGACGGCATTTTCCAATTTCGCCAATCGTACAATTACTGCTTTCTTGATGGACAAGTACGGTATCACCAACAATGCACAATTGGCCGACAGAATCTATGCTGACTGGATGAAAAAACTGACTGCCAAAGCAAGCCCACTGTTCTACTTTAACCGCAGCGTGTGGCGTGAGGAACAGACTGCAAAGTTGGCATTTGTTTCGATTCCGGAGTCCTCCGCGCCTATCAGGGCAGCGGCTGACCAGCTGTATAATACTGATCCCACGTGGAGAACCAAGGACAGTGTGCTGGGAGATGCCATCAGCGCAGTAACAGTATTGGCTGGTTTCCCAATCTGTGCTGGAGGGCGCATTCCCGAAATGCATGACAGGCATGTACACTCAAGTTTAGAGTCCGGTCTGTACTCCTACGAAGGGAAGGAGAATTTTGGAATGGCGTTCAACGATTGGAGGAAGCTCCCGCCATTGGACCCGCGCAGCTTCTGGAACTCCGCGCGTTGAGACCCTTTGGACGACACAATAATTAAAAGGTAAAAGTTTAAGGAGGAAGAAAAAACGATGGCAGTTTATTCGAAGTTGCTCTTGAGCGCGGGCGGCGGCATCGTGTCCACAACGCAGCAGGCGGAGCAGGTGAAAAACACGGCGACTGTTCTCATTGGCCTTGGCGGCACAGGTATTGATGCGCTCCGCACGATCAAGACCCAGGTGTACTCTCGGCTGAAGGCAGATGATCCTGATGCGGTTGTGCCTGGGTATCAGCATATTCGGTTTTTAGGTGTAGACACTGCAGAAAAGAGCAAGGGCGATCCGAACGATCAGGACAACGTTAAAGCTGGCGCATTGATGGCATTGGATGATACTGAAAGCTTCTCTATTTCCAATTCTCAGGTGAAGAGTGCTTTCAGCAATCCCAAGGCTATGGAGATGCGCGATGAACTTAAGTGGCTGAGCTGGGAAAAAATTGACGCTCCGGATCTTGGAAAAGCTGGCGCTGGTGGTATTCGTCAAGTAGGTCGATATATGATGATGGATAAATCCAAGACCTTCATGGATCGCGTAGAACAGGAGATCAATGCGGCAAAGGTTGGACTGAATGGACCTACTGTTAATATCCACATCTTCTCCGGCTTGAGCGGCGGTACCGGTGCGGGCTGCTTCCTGGATGTATGTTATATGGTACGTCATATTGCAGGGGAAACGGCAAACATTTTCGGCTATTTCTTTATGCCTGATGTCAACCTGGCTGTTATCCCACATTCTGATAAGATGACTCGTTCTTTCATTCCCCAAAACGGTTATGCAGCTATGCAGGAACTGGATTATTGCATGCAGCTGCAATATAACGGCGGTGGTTTTACCCAAATGTATCAGGATCACATTGCTGTCGAATGGAAAAAACCACCCGTTGATATGGCACATTTGATTTGCGCCACTAATGCAGCGGGTGACGAGATCGCCAACGCATACGACTATGCAATGAATGTTACCGCGGAATATGTTTTGGACTTTCTGACGTATTCAAATGCCAAGTTTGACTTGGAACAACAACTCTCCAATTTCCGGGCAAAGGTAACGGAGGGCGATCGCAAAAAGACAATTGGTTCCAATCTCGCATATTGTGTGATCGGTGCTTCCTGTGCCAGTATTCCGCTTCGCGAGATTAACACCTATTTGGCATCAGAATTGTTTGGAAGGTTTTCTTGCATCTGCCAGAACGTCCCAACGCAAGCCGATGTGGAGAAGCTGGCGGTCTCGGCGTTGGCAAGGGACGCCCAGAGTATTTCCGATATTTACAACTCCCTCTATTATGAACTGCGCGAGGGATTTGACGATAGCTATGCTGCATATGCTGATGATTGGAAGTTCGTCAGAGATTATGGCAACAAAGAAATGGTTACCAGCTACACGAACCAAACGGCTTCAAAGCTGAACTTCGCAGAGAAAAATGCAAAGAGCATGACCACTGCGGGCAATAAAAAGTCTCTGATTGGTCGTGTTGACGCACAGATGCGTAAGTTGATTTGTAATATCAATTATGGCCCGATGTTTGCTTATGGTCTGGTTTCTGCAGCAAGGAGCCACAACCTGCTGAATGTTATTGCCGGCCTGATTGCGGAAAACAATTCCCGCTGGGATCAGGAAGCTGCGCAAACCTCTTTGCGGCAGGAAGATTACGACAGAGCAAAATCTGACTTCGATAACCGCAGAAAGCGCAGCTTGTTTGATACAGACGCAAAACGCTTCGGCGATTATGAGTATTATCTGATGCTCGCCGAACAGCACAAGCTTGCAATGAGCTGTTATGAAAAGCTGGATCAGGTGCTTGATGCGTTCCGCAAGCAGTTGGAGGAACTTACTGCCTCCTATTACATCAAATTGAGCCGCGTTGTTGATACGCTGGTCAACACATTCAAGGAAAACCGGGACGCGCTCGCAAGCGAGGAGATTTTGCAGACAAAGGATGCGTTCTCCATTCCGATGATGACAATTGCGGAATTGAAGAATACTCTGGATGCTGAAATTGAGAAAATCAATGTTCCGGGTATGCTGGACGCCTTTATGCGGCTGTTCTTGGAGAACGAAGAAGCGTGGCTCGGCGAAGACGAAAATAAGATTGCGAAGATGGTGAATACCTTCTTCGTGAAAACGGCGTTTGGAGATTTTGCCAATCGCACGATCACTTCTTTCCTGAAGGATAAGTATGGAATTAGCAATGACGCGCAGTTGGCAAATAAGATTTACAATGAGTGGATGAAGAAGCTAACAATGAAGGCAAGCCCATTGTTTTACTTCAATAATACAGTATGGAGCAAGGATCAGACGGCGGGACTAGCATTCCTCTCGTTTCCCGCTGCTTCTGCGCCCATCAAAGCTGCTGCTGAGATGATGTACGCTACAGATAAAATGTGGTGCAATAAAGAAAGCGCATTGACAGATAGAATCTATGTTATGTGTAGCGCATGTGCACTTCCACTTAGTGCATACAAAAAATGCGAGGCTTATGAAAATAGTTGCTTCAGCAGTACACAAGGTTGGGGTCGCCACTACTATGAGGGCAAGACTGTTCCAGGCATGCTTTTTAACGACTGGCGCAAACTTTCGCCGTTGACACCTCAGAAATTGCTCACTCTAGAGGATGCGCCTTATAGGATGCGTGAGTGCGTAAGCACTGCGCAAGAACTCTTTGATGAAGCTAAGCGGTTTGGCATTTTCGACAGTGACAACTGTATTTGCGAACCCGAAGAACATGGAATTAAGACGCAACGAGAATTGATTGAACTGGCAAAGAACAGGATACCCCAGATATCCAAGGCAGCGGATCTTGCGGCTGCGCAAGAGCTTCTTGGTCAACTTAAAAACAGTAAAATTCCTATGGTAGCAACAAAATACGGCATACAGAATGATGGCTATGCCAAGGAAGTAAAAGATAAAATTGAAATTCAAAAGGATCATTTTGTCTCGGCACCTGCTTATCATATTATTGTAAAGAAAATTCTGGACGAGATGAAGAGTTTGGACGCAGCTAAAAACGAGGCAATCAAACTGTTGGAGGACAAGATTACTCGTATTGGTGCAGGAAACCGCGCAATCGGCGAGTACTGCGATGCGCTCTTCACTGGCGTGATTACGCTCGAAGGTTATACGGTCGTCTACAGAAAGAACGAGTTTGGTATTGTCACGGAGACTGTTCTTTCCAAGCGTGATGATGCGTTTGCCTTCCGAGATATCCCCGTTTACCAGGGCTTTCTGAGCTATCAGTCGTTGCTGGATGACGATACAAGGACAGCTATCAAGAAGACTGTCAATGACCGCTACAATTCTGGCTCTTCCGAGATCAAAACGACCGGCACAATGCTCAAGGAAGAATTGGCCGACAACAAGGTTCAGGCGTGGGTTATGCGTGCTGATAATTCTCCGGAAAAAGCTGAGATTGTTGACTTCATTATGAAGGTAAAGCAGCAATTTAATATCTTCTGCATGGAGAATGACATCTAAATTATATTAATTCAATTCATTCTACGGCAAAATTACGATTAGCAAGTGGAGCCGTAGTATTCTACGGCTCCACTTTGCATTTTATCTGATTGTGAGGTTCTTTTATGAGTATAGCGCTTAATATGCACAGCTTAATCCGCCACTTCGAAGAAAGGCTGCGCCAAATTGATCGCCAGAATCTAGGAGATGTAACCGGCAAAGAACCTCATTTCCCCCAACTCGTTGTCTACCTGGGGAAAGATGCGAGCAATGCGCATACGGCAGTTTCGACCAATCTACTCCAGATCTGGCCGCAATATCAGGACGAGCTGAAATTCCTGTGCATTCAAAAGACGGATGGCATCACATATTTTGAAATGCCTGTTGGAAACGAGCAGGGCGTCGCCCTGTCTGAAAATGATGTTAGAGAAATGGCGTCGGCATTGTTTGGAACAAGGATGCACTTTGCTGATCGCAGCAAACTGCTGGTTTATTTTATTTTGGACACGACAAGCATGCAAAGCCTAGACGAATTTTTATCATGGCTGCCGGTGATCCACACCGTAAAAGCGCTTCTATGTCCAGATTCTACAGATCTTTTGAATATGCTGTGCCTCCTCCTGAATGAGAATCTGACCCGGCAAAAAACAGCTGCAAAGATTCGAAACTATTTAAGCTGCTTCTATACCAACGAGGAGCTGCGTAAAACGGTTAATAACGTGCTGCTGCTCAGCAACAGACGAAATGATAATGCAATTCTGGAAGACTGGGAGATGGGATACAAAATTATCTCCGCCACAATTGCGCTTTCCAATAATGAAGAAACCCGCATTACTACAAACATTTTTTGTAATTCTGTTTTAACGGCAAGCTATGCACGAGAAGAAAAACCGATTTCGCAAATAGGACAGGTAGTAGTAGGAAACCTCCTGCTGTCTCTGGCAGAAAACACGCCCCATACAGATCCAAAACTCATGGATGATCCGAAACTTGCCGAAAAACTTGGACTCACAAAAAACGGAACGTTTACCATTCTGGATCAGTATGCGCAGGCGAATCTGTACGCGTTGCTTCCGTCCGAAGAACAGCTCGAGCTGTTTCCAAGACGAGATGCCACTGCACAGGTGCAAATGAGCATGCTCTCTGCCAATGCTTTTAATGAATTTACAATGGGAGCGTGGAATCAGTATCTGGAAGAAATGATCCGTACTGCCAAAGAAAAGCTTGAAATGAATTCTGCACTTCGCCAAAAATGGGGTGATGCTTACAGGAAATTTCTTGCCGATACATTCAAGAAGGAAGAAATTCTGTATCTCGCTGATCATATAGACGATGTTGTGGAAATAATGAGCCATACAAGACTCCCATCTGGGGATGCACAGGTGCTGATTGCGGCCAGAGAGCAACTGAAGTATATGCTGTCCAGCGATGAATCATTTATCCGAATTTTTGTGAGTGCTTTACAGCAGCAGGGGCGGATTGTATCAGAGTTTGCGCAGGCTTGGAACAGCCTGCTTCAGTCCAGAAGACAGGTATTTAGTGTTCGTGATGCCAATATGTCTGCGTTCTATGAAAGGAAGATTCGCAATTTCATAGATCGCCGCGGAAATGAAATATTCACTGTGTTTGCGGCAATTCATAACACACAGGAGCTTATAGAATTTCTGCAGGGTACTGTGGAAGATATTATCGACAGCGATGAGGTCTTCTCCGCAGCTTTTGAGGACGAGCTTGAGCGCAGACTTAACGAAGACGCGCTGCCGACTGATGCAAAACAATATATCCGCAAGAAGCTTACCGGCAGCGGGGTATATACATATCTCCAAACGAATTTCGCGCTGGGAGAGCCAATCGTGTCTTCGATACTTATCAAGATCGGTACGCCTCTCTATAAAAACCTGTACAGCAATCTAGCTCCCTCAACTTATTATTATAATACAGGTTCCAGCAGTGCGGCAGAGGCGCTTGTTATTTATGAGGTCTCCAGAGAAAACCTTGTCAATGGGGAGGGAGCATAATTATGCAATATCAGTACTGTCCGAATGATCCCCAGCGATATGCAACGAATCTGCGCAGAGAACAGGGGACGAGAAATCTGCTATGGGATAATGCCAGAGGTCAAGATGTACTTCTTGTGCAAACGCCGTTTGAAATGGACGCAGTTGACCTTATGGAAGAACTGTGCAGACGCATGGAAAAAGTACCGATTCATCCAAATCGATACACGGAAATTCAACCAAACATTTGGCTTCGGTTTGTAACGGCAGCCGATAAGGCGAAGATGGGTGGTTGCCCACTTCATGCGGAAGCTTGCAGCTATACGGTGTTCAGCTGCTGCGTTGAAAACAAAGTTTGCTCTATTTTTGCACCGCAGAACCAAGCAATGATTTCTGCATCCTGCAACATTCCAATGGAAGTACACATATGTGTTGAGGCGCAGACAAGAATGGAGGGCTTGTTCAAGAAACGCGCTGTGCCTACGGGATATTATACAATTTCGTTCCCAAATGGGTTTCATACAGAATATGTAGATGGGGATCTCACATATCGTGTGAGAGACCTTGTCGTCCCAATCACAAGAGAGATGGTCGAGCAAGGTATCGTTTATATCAAAACGGAGGCAAAGCCTGAAGTCGTTTCCAAAAACAAGGGGCTAAAGCTAACCTGAACAAGAAAGAAGAGAGAATGGAATGAGTTTTGAAAACGAAATAATGAGCTTTGAAAGTGAACATAACTTTGAAATTACCTGTCCGTATTGCTTTCGGAAGATGATGGACTACGAGGTGCTATTCCGATCCGAGAAAGTAAACCAGGGTGAGCCAGACATTCTTCCGGATGAGTATGACGACATGGAAGACTTTCAGGCCAGATATCGCGGTCCAGATAAAGAAAAAATCCTGAGCAAGTATTATGACTGGGAATTTTTCGCGGAAACGGAAGACCCCGTGTATGAAGCTTTCTGGGCGAACTTCAATGGAACGACTGAGTATAATCCTGCGGACGAAGTTCTGCGCGTGAAAGCATATCGCAGACGAATCATTGATCCGACAAAGCAGGCACACCAAAAATATTTGAAGAAGCAGGACAATGGCGACTATTTTATCTACGACGATCAGGGAATGGTAACGCAGATAGAACTTGTTACGGGAGAAACCTGCAACCGCCGTGTATGCAGACATTGCCACAATCCACTTCCGGACAACTACGGAAAACATACAGTGAAGTTTGCAACCGTTGTCGGCATTACTGGCGCGGGCAAGACCGTCTATCTGTCTCAGCTCCTCAAGAGAATGAAAACCTACGCAGTGAAGGTCGGTCTGTCTGCAATTGTAAACAATACCGGTGTTCGGACGTTTTTAGAGAATAATGCAATTCTTGCGAATGAGCCGCTGCCGGGTTCAACCCCTGCAACGAGGTTTCAACAGCCGTTGTTTTACGAGATGGTTCGTGATGCAAAGGAGTATGGACGCGTGACGGAAACGTTTGTCCTCTATGATGTCGCGGGCGAAGTGTTTACTTCCAGTTCTCTTGTAAACAAGTTTGCGCCGTTTGTAGAACATGCAGATGGTGTAATTGTCCTGATTGACCCGATGCAGTTTGACGTTGTCAGCGGGGTCATGAATCACGGAAACCGGCTCGATGAACCTGCTACAGTTCTTGATATAATGCAAACCATCTGGTGCCGCAATCGTGATAATGAGAAGTGCGATATTCCGTTTGCCGTATGTATTTCCAAGGCAGATACACAGGCGGTGCAGAACGTGCTGAGCGAAAATCTGAAGCGGATGCTGCTCGATGATGTGCGCGGCATAAAGGATGAGAGCGGTTTCAATAGACCGCTGTTTAATGCGCAGGAATACAATCCCATTTTGAATGAACTTTACAAATTCATTCAGAGCAATGAACTTGTACTTGCCCAACAGATGCAGACAAACTATTCCACGTATGCGTATTTTGCTTTTACAGCGCTAGGGTGTGATGTTGGGGAAGGCACACGACCGAATGGAGACAAGTATCAGTTCCCTGTCGGTCCGGTTTTGCCCAAGCGTGTAGAGGAGCCGCTCCTGTGGCTGTTCCACAAGCTCGGATACATTGGTGTCAATGTTCCGATTGATGATCCAACAAAACCGAAAGTACCCTGCCCGAACTGCAACAGCCTGGACACAGAAGATATCCCGGAGGGCGAACAATATGTCACGTCCGGCTGGGGACCGTTTAAGAAACGGTTACATGTGACACGGAGATGCCGGTGCTGCGGATACTGCTGGGAACACATTTAATTGAGCATGCCGAACATGGAGGAGGAGTTGCCATGACAGAAAATACTATGCAATGCTGCTATACCAATGCAGTTCAAGAAGTTGGCGGCAAGATCAGTTCGGGCTGGCAGCCTGTTGCAGTAAGCGACAATATTCCTTCTGAGGCATATAATGGCTGCATAAGTCTGCAAAATGCAAATGCAACAATTCAGGCACCTATGGTCGATGAACGAGGGAACGTTCTCAATCTCTATGAAATTACCGGGGATGGGTCCTTTGTATACGTGAGCAGAACACAATACGGATTAGTAGATCGGCTCGGACGACCCAACATGTTCTCTCACGCCTATATTTTCTCTTGGAAGAAAGAAGATGTGCTTGGAGACCCGAACACATTTCTTACGATTGACAGGAGTAACTTTGCTGAGGATGAGCAGACCGCAAGCACACAAAAAACGCAATTGAACAGGGATGCTGCACTTACTCTGGAACAGGCTATGCGCACAGCGGGTCTCACGCCAGAAACCTACCTCACACTGATACAATGTGTATATTGCCAATTTTCTGAGCGAAAAGCAGCAAAGCCGCTCTTTGTCCAATTCGATGGTTCCGAAGAACAGATGCAGGCAATTCTGTATTGCATTTATTTTGGGCTTCCGCATTATGTCAGAAAGAGCTTGTCAATTGCTTCGGCAATATCCAACACATCGGACAGCAAAAATATCATTTTCTCTGAGTTTGCATCAAAGCATGAAACGTACATTATTCCGCAGACCGGAGAGAACAATCTTCTTACGCAGCGCGCAGAACGAAAGATTGCGCGGCTGGGCTTTCCCGATTTTGCGGTGCGGAATTGTACGAGCATTGATGCCAGACAGTACTTTGCGCAGTTGGATAAGCTGGCAATGGAGTTAGGAGACCCAACGGCGTCAAATGAACTGGTTCTTAAAATCGCCCACCAGATGATCGAGGGAGTCAAATTGAGCGACCTCGGTGACGAAGAACTTGACAGCCGCTTGAGTGACGCGCTGCGTTCAAAAACGTATGGCAGCCAACGGATGGATGAGTATATCAGTGATATGCTCGACGAGGTTCGTGCAAGAAAAATGTTCCTGACGGAAGAAAGCGAGGCAAATCTCGCCGACCGTCTGGCGGTTCCTGCAACTGCCCGTTTGGCAGATTCCGGGGAGCAGTATAATATCTATCGCTTCAGCACACTTTCTGTGGAAGAGGCGGCCAAAATGCTTACCCACATGTCCAAAGACATCTTTGCGAGATATAGCCAAACCTTGGCGAAAAACGACAAGGGGCTCCAGATTTTGGATTGCTACTATGCAAAGTACGCATTGTCTGGCAAAGAGGTCACATGGCAGACGCTTTCCTCACTGCTGGATGAAACCAGTTTTATGCCACGCCGAGCAAAGACCATAGATCTGATCGACGCTAAAGCTTGGGCGCTATATGACGCTTCAGTTGAGAAGAAAGGCGAGGGTGTTCCTGCATACGACGCACTGATGCATTTGATGGGCAAGCTGTATGGTGTGGAAAATCAGCAGCAGTATGAGCAGGCGGCGAAAGAGACGTATTGGGAACGGAAACGTTTTGAGGATTTTGCATATGAAGACCTTCCTGAATACAAGGCGATGACGCTCAACTCTGCAAAATGTAATATGTTTGCACATATGTACCAGATTATGGACGTGTTCAAAGGTGACGGAGATGAGTCGTTCTTAGAATACCTGGAGGCTTTTTTCTGTAAGTTCAGACTTCAAATTGAGGAAGGAAAACTTACGGACGCGATTCTTCGTTCGTTGGAGAAAGAATTGCACGTATCTTGTGGGAACACAGAGGCTCTGTCCAGATGGATGAAGGTTGTGATCCTGACAGATGACGAAGAACGTTTAGAAGTGATTCTTGCAATTAGAAGAGCGCTTCAAGATCAGGACTACGGCGAGGTCGTTTCCGGATATTTAGAGTTGATCGAAAGCGGATCGTTCTCCCGCAATAACACCTCGCTGGTAAAAGCTGTGAGTACCGCAGTTTGCGAGGAATGTATGAAAATGGACAACGAACGCAAGCCTGTTCCATTGGATGTCTGGATTCTAATCGGCTCGGCTCGATATGCAAACAGCTTCGAATTGTTTGACCACCTGACACCAGCGCCCCGCATTCTTCAGGCAGATGAGTTTTTTGTTGTACGGCAAAGTAAACTGCTAGCCAAACAGCCATATTTTTCACAAGCGGAAGACTATGTCCATGACAAGGGCATTGAATCCAGAGTGGTCCGTAAATGGCTGAGTGAGTGCAAGGCGGCAGAAAAAAGAAAGCGTGCGGAAGAGAAGAGGGCGCGCGCCGAGGAAGAAGCAGAGAAAAGGGAGCGTGCAAACGCACTGCGTCAGAGTTCTCGGCGGCTGACATCGGAAAACCAAAGCAGTCTTTCTCAACAGGGAGGTTCTTCCTCACGGCCTGATAACTGGTCAGAGCGCAGGCAGCCAGAGAAAAAAGGATTCCTGAAGGAGTTGTTTGGACGCAAATAACGAATCCAGTTATAACAATTGGAGGCTATTGCCCAATGAAAAGGAAAGGTTACTATAGCCAGAGCGACTTGTACTGCAGCACAGTATATGGAAGCGGAATCTACGAATGGAGTGGACAGTATGTGCAAGACCCATTATGCGGAGATAATGGAGAAGGGCATATCAGCCCACTGCTTACCAACATCATTACCGGAGAACAGTTTTTTGTAAAACGATTTAATTGCAGCGACAAAATGTATCCCTGCTATCGGGAAAGAATCTTAACGCCGCCTGTAAACGATTATATTCTTTGGCCCAGCGATATGATTGATCTGACAGATGAGCAGCAGACTGACTGTAGCCTTTTTGTGGCGCAGGAGTATACGCCGACCCCAACGCCAAATGAGGAGCGGAAGGGCGCAAATGCGTTTTTGTTTCCCTATGGGGGATATCCAGTAGTGGTAAATGGGATTCGCAGATTGTCGCAAATCGAATCTCCAAACTGGAAAAGTAGAGATATCCGGCAGATGGCGGTTGAAATTGCGCGAGCATTGGAAAGCATCAATAGAAGCGGCTACTTTTATGCGGATATCCATCTTTCGAGATTTTATTTTAGTACGAATGGATATGTGTATCTGGATTTTTCCAATTTAATCTACAGTGTGAAAGACACCGTGGGTGCGGAGGCAAAAGAAATCTGCCATTTGGAACCCGCTGAATACCCCGTTGAGTTTGCAGATCCTGCTGTTGTTCGCGGGCTGATTTCCAATGTGGATTTTCACTCGCAGAACTATAGTGTTTGCGCCTTGTTTTTCTATTTATTTCTTGGACAATACGCATACGACGGTCGGCTTCTAACTGGATATGCAGACGACACCATTCAAACGCATTATGTGAAGTTCCGCGACTATCATAAAATGCCCGTGTTCATCTTTGACCCCAAGGACGATCAAAATGCACTTGGCGCTTTTTTCGAAGAACAGCAGGTCATTGATCTGTGGAACGAACTTCCGAATGTGTTGAAAACACTTTTTGTCAAAACGCTTCGTCAGGAGAATGCAGAAAGAAAGACGAGCGTGAACAACCCTACTCCAAGTATGTGGCTGAAAATCTTCGAAGAATTAGGCTGGTGTGAACAGAGAGGAAATGTCGAATGATTCATTTAGAACCTGTATTTGAGAGGATTAAATATAACGCGCTGGATTATATCGACCGATATCAGGCACCAGTGAGCAGCCTGTCTTCCATTTTGTCTTCCGTAGTGGAGCAAAACGGTGTGGAAATTCTTTTCGATACGGTGAGGCTGGAAGAGGCTATGCGCAGGAACGGCGCAGAAGAAGCGGATATATATCGCGTTTGCCTGATGACACAGGTAACCGGTCTGCGGGAGCTTTTGAAACGAGACGCGAGGACCGCACAGCTTGATCTGGATCGATACATACAAAACGCGGTTGAGGAGTCCTGTCTGAATCGGGATACCATTCTCCAGATTGTCTCCGCAATATCCTTTGCCATAGGAATTCCCATGAACGTTCGAGAAAATCCGTCGAAGGACGCAGATCACACGACGAGCAAGGTCGCTGTGTTAGCGTATGCAGTTTGCCGGGAAAACTTGTCGAAGTTCAAGGATGCATTTGAAAAGGCGGCGTTCAAAAAGTCGACGTCTGTCGTGTTGGATTTTGAATTGATCGAACCCCTTGTTCAATATGGCATTCCAAAAGCGAAATATTATTTGGGGTATTGCCTGTTGAAGGGCATTCAGCTGGAAGAGAATGAAACGCGAGGCATTGCTTTGCTGCACGAGGCTGCCGACGCTGGAGACAGCACAGCTGCAGCGGCGTTGGGCGATTACTATTTTGAAAAAGGCGGTTCCAGCAATTGGACGAAAGCTTACGAATATTATACTGGCTACGGAGCTATTGCACTTAATAAGAACCGCAAGAAAGCAATTGTAAGTATTTTGAATCACAAGCTGTATAACAGGAAGATACTAGGACTTTGCGTGATTCTGTTCTTCGCTTTCGTTGCTACTGTGATTTGGGCTCCCGCGACGGCGGTTTTTGCTGCACGTCCGTTTTGGGGATGGTTAGCAGTTGCCGTGCAGCTCACACTTCTGGTTTTGAGTATTTTGCATTATAGATCAAAACCGTATGACTGCGTGTATACGCTCCCGGTTGCAATGTCTGCGATTTGGTTTGTGTATATGGCAATCAGACTGTTGTTCTAATAGGGGGTTATTATGGCTGATACTGAAACCAAAACCGTGGAAACAACCGAGAGAACGGTTAAGGGGTTTGCATCTACAAAAAGAAACAGACTTGTTTTCTTTGCCCTGAATCTGGCGTTGGTGGTCCCGTTCGTAATCCATAACTACTCGCCTTGGGGACTCGGCGGAGCTTTTGCCATAATGCTTCTGTCCTATTATCTGCTTGTTATGAAGCCGCAAGTGGTTGCAACGGCAGCAAGAGATATTCCTCTACAGTTGTTCCTGAATATTTGCCTCTATCTGGTGGTATCGTACCGTTCGCTGATCGACAACTTCGGATTTGAAAGCATAGGCGACCGTCTCGAAAACCTAAAAGGTATGTGCGGAGTTCTCCTGTTAGCAGGACTGGTTGTTGACATTTTTACGCATCGCCTGTGGCTCCAGTTTATCGGAAAAACGGTTGCCGGAGCATCCATTATTCTAGTGATTTGGGCGAACGGTAAAATCTTTGAACCAACATGGAAAGACGGAGGAGAAACATTACTGACGGTTTATCTGCTCGTCGCGGTTGTCTGGTTTGTGTTCTGCGGCATTTCCTGCCATGTGGATTCTGGTACATACACACGAAACGATTGGCTGTCAAATATTCTGCTGATTCTATTTGTACTGTTTTGTATAACGGAAAATGGGCTGGCACAGACATTTATACCGAGAGCGAAGCTGTACCTGTTGTCAATGTCCACGGCGGCACTGGCTTGGTGGAAAGTTATCCTGAGCGTGGTTGTTTTAGCTGGCGGTGCAATTGTAACGTTTGATTATCAGAACGACACAATGGGCGCGGACGCACTGGTTTTATGTTTTGCGGCGAGTGCGTTAATAATCTTGAAAGTTCTACTGGCAAATTATTTTGCGTTCAATTGGGTTGTTTTTCTGGTGTTCTTAATCGGATGTATAGGATGCATTAACAATGAAGTGCGCTGCAAAAAGACACTGCGGTTAGCGGCACTGGATTATGCAGCTGTACAGCTTGTTGCCATATTGGCCTCTATCTGGCTGCTTAAAGCTGGACTGTGGATAAACTTGGTGATTGCGGCTGCCTATACACTGGTTTTCTATGAAACTGCTGAGAAGAGGAACAGTGGAAAGTATAAACTGTGCCATTGGCTCACAATCCTCTCTGCCCCTGCAGTTTATGCCGTTGCGTATATTTGGCACATGCGATTCAGTCTTGACACGGTTATCATGCTAGCTCTTATGTATGCGGTATTTGCAGGCGTAATGATCATTCTGCATTGGCCGCATCCGGATAAGCTCATGGTTCCACGCGGCTACAAGGTGGCGGTATGTGCGATGATGGTGCTGCTTTGCCTGATCGCGGTAGGAAGGTTTGGCGCAAAAGTAAATGTCGAATTTGATGATAAGGCGGCTGTCATCGAAATCGGTGCGAGGGGAAAGAACAACAGCATCAGATCCGCAGAATATCGGTGGAGTACGATTACAGGAGAAACGATTGATATGGCGGCAATTGATAATAGTGGATCCAGAATTCCTGTTTTAGGAGAAATTCTTACAATTACTGCGACGGATTCTCATGGAATTGTAACAACAAAGACAGAGTGGTATCCCAGCTGGCTCCATTCCAAGTGAATTTCTAGCCAGAGGCGGGATTAAGTGTTAGCTTGCTCGCCACTGGCTAAGCGCATGCTGAGAAAGTTGGGCTGGAACAAAGAGGTACATAAAATGTCGAGAAAGCTTTCAGAGGACCTTCATAATCCGTATCTGTTTTCCGAGTATAAGGCTGGAGAATACGAGTATGAAGTAAGTGCAGACGGTAAATCCGCAACCGGCTCATTGAAAATTGCGGAGGATCCCGAGCGAGACAGCAAAGCGCAGGCATCTGCGGGCGGAGAGTTTCGGCGAGGTAAAGATCACGAGTGGGGAGCTGATGATGGCGGCCATTTAATTGGCGCACGGTTCGGTGGCGAAACAGGGGAAGAGAACCTGACTGCGCAAAATCGGAATCTGAACAGAAGCGATTATAAACAAATGGAAAACGACTGGGCTGCCCGGCTGGAAGACGGAGAGAAAGTGTTTGTACATATAGAAACGGATGGCGTTGAAAGACCGAATGCCTATATGGGTTACGCGATTTACGAATCACCGGATGGTACGCGTGATTTTGATACGTTTCATATGGTCAATGAGAGCAGAAGCGAAGTTGCAAGCTGGGAGGAAGAAGCAGCTGAATGGGAAGAGTCAGAAGAATATGATCAATTCGAGGAACCGATAGAAGCGGAAGAAACAGCTGAATTGGTGGAACCAGAGAAATCTGAGGAATGCGAACAATCTGACGAACCGTTAAACAGCGTCGAGAACGATTATGCACAAAGCGACGCAGAGATAAGCACGGAACAGGAAACATCAGATCAAGAGGAGAACGGATATCTCGGAGATGCCGCAACAGAAAACGCTTCTTCCGAGAGTTCATATGAAAGCGAGTCGAGCATGGAAACCACGTCGTCAATGGGCGATGATTAGCCAGGAGAGATATGGATGAGACATCAGATTATTTTTGGAACCTCTGTTATAAACAATGAGCCGCCAACGGTAAAGGATCCTACGGTTTTTTTCCCGGGACGAGCAATGACAGGACAGTCAGGATTTCAAATCAATGATGATATCATGTCCAAACACATTCTCCTGCTGGGCGGTTCGGGCTGTGGTAAAACAAATTCGTTCTGCTATACGGTTAAAGCGCTTAGGGAGTCGATGAATGGAGAAGATATCGCAATCATTTTTGACACCAAGGGAGAGTTCTACGACGAGTTTTCCTGTGCGGGTGATTATGTGATTGGAAATAGCGCCCGTTTCCGCAGGATAAGCTATACTTGGAATATTTTTGACGAAATATTGGCTGATGGATGGGACGATGCAAGTGTTTCCATGAACGCCCGTGAACTCGCGGCGGCGTTGTTTCACAACCGCGGATCATCTACACAACCTTTCTTCTGCAATGCGGCGAGAGACATTTTTCGCGGAATATTGCTGCATTTTGTTCGTCAGGCGCAGGTCGACCCGGAGGGTTGGCACAGTAAGCTGAACAACGCAGATCTCATGAAGGCGTTTCAGAGCTTTCAAGTCGAACACTACATAAAGATATTCAGGCACTATCCTGATTTGAATTCTCTGATTTCTTATTTTGGAGATGGGAAATCAAATCAGGCGTTGGGAGTGTTCGGCGAACTGAATAGCATGCTCTCGGAGTATTTTGTTGGTATCCTCGCAGAGCATACGCCCGAGAGGAGCATCTCAATGCGGCAAGCTGTCCGGAAAAAGGGCGGGCATGCAATATTTGTTGAGTATGATCTTGCAGTTGGCGAAACACTGACGCCTGTTTACAGGCTGCTGATTGACCAAGCTTTGAAAGAAGCATTGAGCAGAACGCAAAAAGCCGGAAACGTTTATTTTATTGCCGACGAGTTCAAACTTCTGCCCAAACTGCAGCATATCGATGATGCGCTGAACTTTGGCAGAGGTCTTGGCGTGCGTGTCATGGCAGGGATTCAGAGCATCGATCAACTTTATGATGTTTACGGCAAGGAAAAAGGCGCTGTTATTGCCAGCGGCTTCGGAAGTATTTTTGCCTTCCATACAAATGATGGCTCATCCAGAGAGTACATTACGAACAGATTTGGTCCCAACATGATTATTTATGAATATACAAGCAGCCAGAAAAACGTAATTGCAACGAAAGAAAGAGATGGAAATACGGTCGAGTCGTGGGATCAAATGGAATTAGGCGTTGGTCAAGCAGTGATCGGTCTTGGCTATGATGCACCTTTTTTATTCCAGTTCGATGAATACGGAAAGTAGGGTGAAGAAATGGCGTGGAAGAATCGAAGAGAAGTTGACGCGGCAAATCAACATCTCTCCAATATATATCGCAGCCGCGGGCGGCTGGACGGGTTGGGCGCATATCTGTCCGCTGGCGGTATTCCCGCAAGCTTTATGATCAGCGGCGGCGCAGATCCGGATGAAAAATACGAACCTTTGTATCAGTTTCTGGATGCTTTCGTTGGAAGGTATCCCATGATCGTGATTCATAACAACGATGTGCATATGGAGGCACTGGTTGCGCAGACATGGCAGGACGCGGGAGTCGGAGACAGCGCACCCTTATGGGTTGTAAATCAGCACAATCCGGAGTTTGAACCGTTTGCCGCAATGAGCGATACACAGGTTGTGACCGTGATGCGCCAACTTGCCAATAAGCTCTGTTATACGGTTACGCCACGGTTTGAACGGGTAATCAGAGCGCATATTTTTATTCTGAAGGAACTGGGGATTCCAATCAGCCTGACCGGCTTTTATTATCTGTGTCAGTTCCAGGATATGGGAGAATTTCATGACAACATCTTGTCTCTGCCGTGTGGAGAAGCGACTGGAAGCCGTATTTGGGCAGATCTTGGCGTAGATAGTGAAGACGGCAACAATCAATTTGATCTGTTTCGTACTGTGATTTCCAATTTAGCTGGAGACTGCGTTCAAAGCGGATGGAACACGGAGAACCGTGTCGCATTGAAGAATTGCCTTGAGGCGATTCGGCAAAATGCAACGATGCTTCTTTCCGTAAATGATTTGTACACGGAATTGCTGTTTCCATATCTAGTAGAGGAACTCAAAGGCAACGCGCAGCAGCCATTTATTCTGCTGATGGATGGCGTTCGTATAAACGACGAGCATCTTTCCGAGTATCTTCGCCGAGGAAATTCCGGATGCTATTGCGGAATTATCTCCGATAATGTTGTTGACGCAATTGGCAGCGATGAGAATGCATTTTTGAGATTTGCAGAGAGAATGAACTGTTTTATTTTCTTCAAGCACGGAACAGGCAAAACGGCTGCTGCCTTGTCTGAGATTATAGGAAAATACGACCATACGAAGGTAGAAGCTTCGCAGGGGACAGCCCGCGGATTCTTTCGGATTCTTCCGCATGACAGACACGAGGACATCCGCTTTTCAACGGAAAATCGATATCGTGTTATGCCAGAAGAAATCACTGGGCTCTATCCAGGTCAGGCAATCGTATTTGACGCCAGTACTGACCAGATTATTTATTTCAACTAAAGGAGTGCTTTCCTATGGCGTTTGATTTTAACGGAAACAACCGGTCTGCTGCGACTCCAAACAGTACTACACGACGAGACATCGACTATGCCTCAGTGAATGCGGACTCCAGATTTTCCGATAAAGACACTGGCGGTTTTAGCGGGAGACGTGATCAGGCGAGCGGGTTTGGAAGGCAGCCCTCTGGAAGCCAAGTATCTTCCGGGGAAACAACCAGAAGACAAGCAGGATTTCAGAACCGACCGACAGGCTATTCTAACAGGCCGGAGCAAAACGACAGTAGGAACAATCCACCTGCCGGATTAACCAGAATGACGCCAAGACCTCCAGCAAAACGACCGACAGCGCCGCGTGGAGGGTCAGGCAGATATCCAAGTATTCCGTGGAGAATCATATTTCTTGTGATGGGAATTGTGATTGCGGTAATTCTGTGTGTAGTCTTCAGAGAAGCTATTACAGAATTTCTGGCGCAGGTTTTAGCATGGGTCATAGTCGTTTTAATCATTGTCTGCCTGCTCAAATGGCTTGTTTTTGGAGGCAGACGCCGGAGGTAAATGCTCCGTCGTAGTACCCATTTTGTTTATGTGGAGCGTGCATTATGAGAGCGGATATGATCAGGCGAACCACACAGTTTAATTTTGTAATGCTGATTGCGTCCTTGGGATTGGGCGGAGTTTCCTGGATTCTGTGCCTTCTTACATATAATTCCCTTGTTGACGTATGGCCGCGGCCATTTGTAATCGGCGTGGTCTTTGCTATTCTGGCGTTCTTTGTTACATTAGGAGTGTTTGCCGTCAGCCTTCTTCAGGGAGCATTTGAAGAGAACATTCTGAACGGCGGAGGGGCTGGTTCTGTACTGATAGCGGTCTTTGCCTCGACAGTTCTTATTGCGGCATTAGGAACCTTATTTCAGTGGATTTATGGGCTGCATTACGACCGGGAACCAACTGAACCTACAGCGTATATTTTTGTCATAGACGACTCGGGATCCATGGAATCTAACGATCCTGACCAATTGAGATATGCTGCAGTCAATAAGGTTCTCGAGAAAAAGCCTGCTGATTTTCCCTATATGATTTACGGCTTTTCCAATCAGGTTTCCATTCTGCGAGAGATGATGCCAATTTCAGACGGAGCTATGGATATCACTGGGAACAATCGGGGCGGCACATGCATCAAAAAGGTAATGAATCAGGTGATTGCTGATTGCCAGAATCATATCTGGGAAGGCGGCGAGCATCCGAAAGTAATCCTCTTTACGGATGGACACGCATCAGACGTGGGCTGGTTCAGTTCCATCAACAAGGCACTGAAGCAGTTTTCCAAAAATCACATCAGTGTCAGCGCCGTTGGGTTAGGAGCCGTAGATTATGCGTTAATGCAGAAAATTACAGCAAAGACAGGCGGCGTATTTATAGATATCTCTGACGTGGCAATGCTGGGAGACGCAATGGAGGATGCAGCAAATCAATACGCTGTTGACGACCTTCTTACAACACGCTATTCTTCGCGCCTGAATTTTCTGTTTGGCTTTCTACGGATTCTTTTTCTTACGATCCTGGGAGCCTGCATTGGCAGCGTCTGCGCTGTGACGTATGGGAAAACGGACGCAGCAGATTTTGTAATACTAACCTCTGTCATTCAATCGTTTGCCGGGGCGTTGCTCATGGAGCTGCTGACATCTATGTCAGGTTTGTCGGATCGATTCTGTTGGTTTGTCCTTTGGATGTTCATTGCGGCGATGCTTTGTACACAAAACAGCGGGTATCGGCGAGGTTATGCCCGCCCGTCCAGAGGAAGAGGAAAATCATCGAGCGTGTTACGCTAAGGAAGGAATTGAATATGCGATTAACTCGAACGCGCGGATTTAACCGGTATGCGCAAAGAGATTTTGATCAGGAAAGAGCGGATCTCAACGAAGGCTATCACAATTACGCGCAGGAAACCGAGACAAATATAAACGACGTTTTGACCAGCGATGTGTATACGCTGGAACAGAAAAAGCAATTTCTCCGTGCAGCAAAAATTGATCTTATGCAGAAGAGTCAAGACTACAGCGAGAAAATGCAGCAGATCAATGAAGAAGAGGCACAGCACCTGATGGATTCAATGGCTGATACATACTGTGGTTTATACGATGCGCCACTGCCGCAATCCAATCAGACACCGACCAACTACTGCGGAACAGCTGCAAAGGAAAGTGCTGACAACGAATATGCTTCTGGCAACGAACAGTTCAATGATATGTGAAAAAGGATACCTGTTATGCCAATGATGAATCAAAGACCGGGAAGCAGCCGCCCGAATTCACGCCCTTCTGCACCGAGCTACAACAGGCGCGCAAATAGCAATCGAAGAGACATACGGATGGATAACAGCAGGCGAAGGAATAACCAGTTTCCCAAGCTGTTAGTTATCTTAATTCTGTTAGTTGGCATCTTTGCAGGTTCGGCTGTGCTGCTTACCTCGATGGGACGCAAAGACGGCAATTCAAAAAGTGTTTCTTCCGCACCGGAAGAGGCTGCGCATGAAGAGCTGCCTTCAGAGGAATTAGCAGATGAACCGCCAGAGGAACTACCAGAGGAGCCAGAATCCCTTTCAGAAGAACCGTTGGATATGACGCAGAAAGGGCAGATTTATACTGATGAGCGCATTCCAAACTACACGGCATCGAATCCCGTCTGGGAGACAATTCACTTTGCGTGGGAAAGTCAGGACAAGCGCGGCACAGTACAGGTGGACGTCTCAATTGACCGCGAAATGTACAGATATTACCGTGGATTGGGGCGTTATTATGCGGTAGATGAATATCAAAACTACATTAACGACGCCAACAACAAGGCGATTGCTGCAGAAATTGTTCAGGCAATCCGAAATACCAGCAATAACAACGCCTACAGTGACGCAGCAACTGTCCGGGAAATTGCGAAGTTTGTCCAGGACACGATAGAATATCAATATGATTTTGACACAACGGGTGAGGAGGAATATCCCAGATACCCCATCGAAACGCTTTATGAACGGCAAGGCGACTGCGAGGATACCAGCATTCTTATGGCAGCGCTTTTGAAGGAATTGGGCTATGAGGTTGGCTTTTTGCATTTACCGGGGCATCTGGCTGTTGTGCTGCGAACTGCAGATAATTATTCTGGCGGCGACTATTACGAAATTGACGGTCATCGTTATTTGTATATTGAAAGTACAGGAAGCGGCTGGAATATCGGCGATATCCCAGAGGACGTCATGAACCAGCCGGCTACCTTCTACGCCATACCGTAATCTGCCGGCCGGCAAACGTCACGGAATATTCTGCGGAAGAATTATGAATATTCCAAACGCAGGAAAAAGGAGGACTCGCTGTGAAATACTTGATCGTACCAAACTTTTATGCACCAAAAAGTCCAGCATATCGCGGAAAATTCGGCTCGGAGAAAATTCATGCGGTAGCCTATAACCAATGCAATTTCCGGTGCGCTTTTTGCGGGTTTAAGAAGCTGAAAGAGACAAATTCCTATCAGGATTATTCTCTTGAAGCGTTTGACCAAATCGTTGAAAGGCTTATCCCGCACGGACGGGGGTTTAAGTTTACCGGCGGAGAGCCAACCCTGAATCCCGGACTTTTGGATTCTTTACGATGTGTCAAAAAGCACGGCGGCGCCGTGCTGGTAGATACAAATGCTTCCAACTATGAAATGATAAAGCAGGCTTGCGACGAGGATCTGATCGATGTTTTGGGAATATCCTTAAAGGGACTTACCCCGGAGGAAGCAATGTCAGTAAGCGGCGTCAGCAAGCGGCAGCTGTGTTGGGACAACGTTCTGAAAACGATCCGCTACGCGGCTGACAGCGCAAACACCGACGTGCTGATCACCTATGTTGTCGATCGTACAACTTCCCTTTCCGACCTGGATCGTTTTTTTGAACTATTTCGTTCGGAACGCTCCATCTATTTCAAGGTCAATAATTTTCAGGAAAGTGAATTCACCGCAGATACCGGCCTGCGCCCATATGCAGGCGATTTGCTGAGAAAGGCACTGCAAAGCGCTGCGGCGCGACATAGCGAGCTTCGGGGGCGTATCATTTTTGTGGAAGGCACAAAAGGCATCAGCGATTCCAGCGGCGTGGAGGTAATATAAGATGTTGAAGGCTTCTATGTTTAATATTTCTGTCAGCGATAACGTCATATACAACGCTTATACGGGCGCTATCGTAAAGCTTTCGCAGCCACTTCGTGACTACATCGCAAGCGGCGAGAATATGGATCTGCTCCGCGCGCAGGGGTTTGTGGTGGATGAACGGATCAACGAGCTGAATCACTTCTTGCTTGAACGAAATACAAATATCTTTTCCAGATGGAAGCGCGATCTCAAATATGTGATAGCGGTCACCAATGATTGTCAGGCGCATTGCGCGTATTGCTTTGAACACGGAATTGACCGGCATTGCTATATGAGTGAGGATACCGCAAATAAGGTCCTGGCCTATATCAAAAATCAGGCAGAGCAGAATCAGGCCGCCGGCATTCAGATTACTTATTTTGGCGGCGAGCCTCTGCTGAACCTGAAAATCATAGAAAAAATCGGTGCTGATCTAAAACAATACTGCGCGCTCCATCAAATCAGGTTTACGGCGAATATCGTCACAAATGCGATCGCCTTGACAAAAGAGGCGGCGGAGCGCTTGGCGGAGATCGGCGTCAATTTTGCTCAGATCACGCTCGACGGAACAAAAAATGCATACAAAGCTGCCAAGGGACTCGATGCCTATGATCTGGTTCTGGAGCACATAAAATCCGCGCGCAGCATTTTCCCCGTTGATATCCGGTTGAACATCACAAGGGAAAACACAGCGGATATTGCCGAGTTGGTAGACGAACTGTTCACAGTACATGGCCTGGCCGGGCGCGTCCAGCTTACTCTGGCTCAAGTAGTAGATTATGTAGGGTGTAGTTTTAATTCCGAGCTCTGCCTGGACGGAGCGGAGTATGCCCGTTTTGTCCGCGATGTTTTTTTAGAGAAAGAAGCGGCTGGACAAGGAAGTCTGAAGCGAAAGCAGCTGCTGCCCAAAATACGGCGAATGTTCTGCGGGATGGAAAACTGCATGCAGTATGTGATCGGCCCAGAGGGCGAATTGTATAAATGCGAACACAGCGTCGGAAAAGCGGAAGAGATCGTCGGAGATCTTGATACGGGGACGTATTCCAGCGATCTGGAGATGCAGTTCTATGCACCCGTTCCACAAAAATGTATAGAGGCAGCCTGCCCATTTTTGCCGATGTGTCTGGGCGGATGCGCGAACGAGCGGCTGCATACCGGTCATCCCTGTGATTGTGCGCAGGAGAAGGAAAAGCAGCTCCAGCTGCTTTCAACATATCTGGAACTGCTTCATAGCTGATTGTTCATAGCCTTTACATATGAGCAAAATACTGAGAAAGGAGGAGCTTTTATGGAACTGATTCAGGAACGGCGTGATGTTGTGCTTCATGAAGACGGCTGCTTCATTGACATCTGCGGCTGTGAAAATGCAGGAGGCTGTCCCAACAACGACTAAACGCGCTTTGTGCATTCATAATTGGGCAGTGCGCTATGCACTGCCCAATTATGAAATATTTCATCGAAAAGAAGCATTGGATAGAGCGCACTACCTTTTCCCCAATAATGCATAGACGATAGCCAATGTAAAAACCTGCAATTAAAAAGAAAAGCGATGAGAAATACAAATACCATGCGCCCGCAAAAATACATCGGCGATCACCTGCTTTGGCTGATTACGGCGATGCTTTGGTATCGAGGCGTTTTATTTACCGCGATTCCTGGAATGACTGTCAAGCAATCCAAGATAATCTTATGGATTTTTGCGCTTGTACTTGTCGCTTTCGGGTACATCATTACGATGAAAAAGCGCAGGAACAATGTAAGTCTGTTTACCAACATTCTTCTCCCGTATGAGCTGTATGCAGTCGTTACCTACCGCACATATCTTCCCAGACTGGTTTGGTGTTCGGTGCTGCTTGCCGGTATTCTGTCGCTTGCCTTTATCATCCTTGGTATGCTTCCAACGACGCACAGCGAACAGCAAAGTGCAGAGGGGCGGAAACGTCAAGTTGTTCACAGCCTGCTCGGAGTCAGGACAATAACTGCTATTTGTATCTTGGTTTTGATAGTGCCAATAGGTGTCAGCAAGGTGTTCGGACTGGGACTGATGACCACAAAAACGCCGCTCGTTTCCGATGCATCTGAAGCAGAAGAATGGACAGTCAAAAATAATATTGACACAGTCCGCTTGCTTCGGGAGGAAGAATGGAAAGAACTGAGTCCACAGCAAAAGCTGGACGTATTGGGCGTGGTCTTGAATATCGAAATCCGGTATTTGGGGCTGAACCATGAGGTGTACTTAAAGAGCAGCGTTTTGAACGGCGAGACTGCGGCACATTATAACCACAAAGACCATGAGATTGTGATAGATCTCGGTCAACTGGAAACGGCAGCTGCTGCCGATGTGCTGGACAGCCTGTGCCATGAGTGTTTCCACGCTTATCAATATCAAATGATTGCGCTCTACGAGGATACCCCGGAAAAATACCGGAATATGCTGCTGTTTCAATATGTGGGCAGTTACATAGAAGAAACATCCAATTACAACGACGGAAGCGGTGATCTGATGGACTATTATTATCAAACGATAGAGATTCAAGCCAGACAATATGCCGAGCTTGCCGTTGCAGATTATTATGGTCGCATCAGAGAATGTCTGACGGCAGAGGACTAGAAAAGATGAAAGCTTCAGAAAAGAATCTGGACAAGATCCGCGGTGCACTGATTGGCGGAGCAATCGGAGATGCGCTGGGCTACCCTGTTGAGTTTTTGACGCTCGACATGATCGTCGGCAAATACGGTGAGCAGGGCATCACGGCATATGAGCTTGACCGTACAAGTGGGAAAGCTCTGATATCGGACGACACGCAAATGACGCTCTTTACCGCAAACGGAATTCTGTTTGGAGAAACGCGAGGGCGTATACGCGGCATTGGTGCTTCGCCGCATGATTATGTGGCGATGGCTTATCAAGATTGGCTGACAACGCAGTATGCGGATTACCGGACAGGTGCGCAGACAGAGCGGTATGACTGTGGCCGCGGTGTGTCATGGCTGTTGGATGTTCCCGAGCTGTACAGCCGGAGAGCACCAGGCAATACCTGCATTTCCGCTTTATCTGAGGCACGCGAAAGCCGTAATGCGAGCGATTACATAGAATGCCCGCGAAACAACAGCAAAGGCTGCGGCGGCATTATGAGAGTGGCTCCTCTGGGAATCCATGACGCAAATACACCGATTGAGTGGCTCGATCAAGAGGGAGCCTATCTGTCAGCGATTACGCATGGGCATCCTCTGGGTTATCTACCCGCCGCAGTCCTGACGCATATTCTAAACCGAATCGTTTTTCCGCGCGAAAAACAAATGACGCTCGTGGAAATCATTGACGAAGCAAAAGAAACGACCAGACGCCTGTTTTACGGTACGGACTATCTTGATGACCTATGTGCGATCATCGACAAGGCGGTGCGGCTGGCTGCAAATCATGATACAGACAGAAGCAATATCAGGCAGTTGGGCGGCGGCTGGGTAGCCGAGGAAACGCTGGCAATTGCAATTTATTGTGCGCTGCGCTACGAGCATGATTTCTCGGCTGGTATCATCGCGGCTGTGAACCACGACGGTGACAGCGACTCCACCGGCGCAGTCACCGGCAACATTCTTGGCGCGATCAACGGCTATGATTCCATTGAGGCGAAGTGGAAGAATAATCTCGAATTGATGGATGTTCTTCTTGAAATGTCAGATGATCTTTGCCACGGCTGTCTCATGAGCGAATATGACACCTATTACGATCCGGATTGGGCAAGGAAGTATATCGAAGCGCACTGGGAACCTGAACGCTGAAAGAAACAGAGGTATTTTGATTTGGATGAACTGGATTTTGAATATCTGAACACATTCCCGGAAGGAGATCCAGCACGTAAGGCACTGGTCTTTCTCAAAGCCGGAATCAGTACATTTGCGAAGAAAAACTATAGAGATGAGCCAACACTGAAGCTTATCGTTGCTGCGTTGACGCAGGCACCACTTCTCATCCCAGTCGAGGTCGATTTTGATGAACTGCTTGGGGAACTCAATCCCGAAGGTCTGTCTCCGGATCAGGAACTCCATCCGAAGAGCGGAAGCAAGCCGACTTGGATAACGGCACGGCTTGGTGATGGCACCGAAGTGATTCCTATGTTCACTTCCAGAAAAGAAGCAGCCAAAGGCGAGAAAGTTCCGCTTATGCTGTATGACCCGAAGGACTATTTTCGGATACTCATGGAGATTGATATGCCGGCCATCATCAATCCGTTTGGCGAGGCACCTTTCTATATGAGCCAAAGGTTCATAAAAAATGTGGTGTTGCCGCAGCTGCAGTAACGGCAGCACCACATATGGCAAATCCTTTATGTATGCCGTGAAGCAAGGGGAAAGCATTCTCACTTTGAAAAATACGGCTTAATTATTGCACGCGATCATTCATAGATTTGGTCTCAGCGTGAACTGTAAAAAACTCGGCCATCGAGATTCCAAGCACCTTGCAAATTTGCTCAATGGTATCTACGGAAAGCTGGCTGCCTCTGCAGCGAGAGACGCGAAGCGTCGTATAGGGAATGTTTCCGCTTTGACATAGCTGGTATAATGTCATGTTTCTCTCATGCAGTAATTCATCCAATCGTGTGTGCGTATTCAATGTCCTTTCACTCCTATCAAAAAAAGCAGGGTAAACTTTTGATGATAGTATCATATCACAAACGTTGTCCAATAAACAGGACTTATAAGACTCGCCCCACAATTCGGAACTCCAGTTCCGGCGACGCTGGCTTCGGTGCATATGCCTTGTTGTAAGACACCATAACCGGCTGCATCCGCCGCACGCCGTCACTGCCAAGGTAGGCTTCTGGATCGTCCGGTTCCTGTTCGGCATACGCCTTGATATAGCCTTGTCCATCATAGATCATGACACCAACTTCGCCGGTACGGAGTGTCTCGCATTGCTGCACCCACACAATCTGACCGTCATGATAGACAGGCTCCATGCTGTCACCGGATACGCGAACCCCGAATTCCGCGCCATCCGGGATACTGCTCTCCGGAAAGCTGACCATTTCGAAGTTCCCCTCATCCAGAAATGCACCTGTACCAGCGGATACCGGCAGATCGCTGACCGGCATGTCCAGGTAGCGGATCTCCAGCACTGGCGCTACCTCCCGATACTTCCCGGATGCAATCAGATCCTCACGATACTCTTTCACTTTTCGACGCCCCTCTGCGTTCAGCAGGGGGCGTTTTGTAT
>ERZ827520.553-NODE-553-length-58027-cov-16.010867_pt1 | contig 58027 bp, 48 predicted proteins | sample MGYA00519581_ERZ827520 | MGnify/ENA primary metagenome ERZ827520 (study PRJEB31778, sample SAMEA3449339) | human gut metagenome | biome: human gut; feature: human-associated habitat; material: faeces | place: United Kingdom | collected 2010/2012 ... | reverse complement strand
TTGACAGGCATTACGAAGACATTTGTCCCTTTTTATTCGTCTTTTCCAGAGATTTTCGCTATCTTTGCAGAAACAATTTCAAAACAATACCCATGCGATTGTTATTATATATAAGTATATTACTGTGCGGCTTTTCCTGCACCCGAAACGCCCCTTGTCTACACCCGGGAGATTTGTTGTTTCAGGTCGGAGAAACATCGGAAATGACCGGAGCGATCACTGCCGCGACAGGCAAAGAGCGACAACTGAACTACTCGCACGTAGGCATAGCGGTGCGGTCGCGCGGGGTCGATTCGGTACTGGCGGCCACGAGCGACGGCGGCGTGCGGGTCACGGCCCTGGGCGATTTTCTGGCACGCTCCGCCCGAATCGACGGACGGCCTGCGGTTACGGTAATGCGTCTGCGCGACACGACGGGCGTCGCAGCAGCGATAGAGCGGGCGCGAAAATTCATCGGACAGCCCTACGATTACTCGTTCCGACCGGACAACGGCAAGATGTATTGCAGCGAACTGGTATGGGAAAGCTACCTCGCCCCGGACGGCAGCAGACGATTTCCGGCCCGGCCGATGAATTTCCTCGCGGCAGACGGATCGTTACCCCGGTTCTGGGCAGAACTGTTTGCCGGATTGGGAGAGGAGATTCCCCAGGATATTCCCGGAACGAATCCCAACGACATGGCACGCGATCCGCAACTCAAAGAGGTCGCCCGCTGCTATTGACATGGCTCTCCCCAAAAGGGCTGCCCGATAAAGGCTCCCAGCCTGCATGGTTGCGGAAAGACTGCGGCAAACAGGATGGCAGCGGAGGCAATAGCGGCAGGATAACGCTCCGGGCCGGCAGGACGATCTTCCACGGCAGATCTGACATGGCCGGACCTACGATCTTCAGGTTGTTGTCCATCGTCGCACGGGATCTTTTCATTCGTTGATCAATTCTTTGTCGACCTCCTCGGCTGTCACCTCTTCAGTATCGGGATAGGTGAAGGGAATGCGCGCGGCAAGCAGGAAGGCGGGAACCGTGGCCAGCAGCGCCCACATGAAGAAGTAGTGATAACCGCCCAAGCTGTCGCAGAGCCAGCCGCTGATCATACCCGGAAGCATCACGCCAAGGTTGGCAAGCGACGACCCGAAAGCATAGTGAGCCATCTGGTGCGAACCAGGCGCCACCTGCTGCATAATAAAGAGTGTAAGCCCCACGAAGCCAAATCCGTAACTGAAATATTCGAACACGATGGCTGCGCAGATCAACACGGGACTCGAAGGCTGAAACCATGCCAGCAGCGCATAGACCACGAACGGAACGTTGAAGATGCAGACCAGCGGGAACAAGGCACGCCGCAGTTTGAGCCACGAAATGAAATAGCCGCCCAGAATGGACCCCACGACGAAGGCGATCACGCCGAAGGTACCGTAATAAAGTCCAATCTGCTGTTCGGTAAGACCCATGCCCTGCTGATCGAGCGGAGCGTTGAGGAACAGCGGTACGATCTTGATGACCAGACCTTCGGCGAAGCGGTAGAAAAGGATGAATGCGAAATAGATCCAGATATATTTCTTCTTGAAGAATTCCAGAAAGATGCGCTTCGTTTCGCGCATGGCGCCGCCGAAACTGTCGGCATGGGCCGTCGCGATGCCGCCTGAAGGCAACATACGGATATGATACAGCCCCAGCAGAAAAAGAATGCCGCCGCAAAGGCCCATCACGACCATCCACGCCTGCACGATTCCGACATGATCCTTAAGCGCACCGGCCAGATAGACCAATCCGCCCATGGCGAAGACCTTGGCGATGTTGTAAAAGGCTCCCTGCCAACCAATAAATTTAGCCTGCAAATCCTTGGAAAGTTCGGTGATATAGACGCCGTCGGTGGCGATGTCGTGTGTCGCGCCGCTGAAAGCCACAACCGTCATCAGGGCGATGACGTAAGGGAAAAAGTTGGGAAACGGAAGCGACATGGCAACCAGCGCAAGTCCCAGCCCCGAAACCAGCTGCGTGATGACGACCCAGAACTTCTTGGTCCTGAACATCTCCATCAGGGGACTCCAAAAGGGTTTGAGCGACCACGGCAAAATAATCAGCGAAGTCCAAAGCGTAATGCGGGCATCGTCGATACCCAGCCCTCGAAACATCAGCGTTGCCACCATGTTTACGATAATGAAGGGGAGTCCCATCGCAAAATAGAGCGTGGGAACCCATGCTAACGGCGACACTTTTCGGGAATTTGCAGACATCGGTTCTTTTTAGGTTTAGGTTAGAATTGATATAAAGACAGATCAACTTTTTGCAGCCGCAGAGGTTGTTGCTCCCGTTCTGCGCCTTTGTTTCTATAAATTTGTTATTGTGAAATTCCGGAGTTCACGATCCTGACCGAGGACAAAAGCAGCAAAAAACCGCGATACAGCCAAACGCCTATTCGATCGGTTTGATCTCCGCCTCCCACCCCGTCAGCGTCGAAACGTAGGGAATCAGCAGCATCGCCATCTTGCGATGTCCCGCATAATTGGGATGGGCCGACGATCCGAGTTCGCTCCCGTCGTTGCAGTAGCCGGGCAGGATAGCCGCGAAATGGAGGTTCGGCACGACGCCGGACTGACACAAGTCGCGGATATAGGTGAAGGCCGGTTCGCTGACGCGCGGCGCCACGCAGAGGATCGGCATTTCGTCGCCGTAAGCGCCGCGCAGGGTTTGCAGGATACGGGTATAGGCGGCCGCAAACTCATCGCGCGAAGGATGCGGCAGGGTCGAAAAGTCGTTCGACCCCAGATTGATGACGACCAGATCGGGACGGTACGGCGACGCCGCGAAATCCCACGCCGGTTCCGCCGCCTCGTCGAACGTATTGGCGATGCGGTCGGCCATCGTATTCTGCGAAGTGGTGTTCTTATCGCCGTAATTGCGTGCCGCGCCGCGTCCCGAATGGGCGATCAGCGTATAGTCGGCGCCGAAATAACGGGCGATGATGCAGGCATACGCCTTGTTGCAGTTCTCGGTTTGAGGTTTGAACGGCTCGTCCTTCGAAAGCCCCTCGGTCCCGTAACCGCAGGTCAGCGAATTGCCGATAAATTCGATATGCCGTCCGGGCGCGGGCGCCGCAGGCAGCAGACGCCGTCCCCTGTCAAGCAGGAAGGCATGGATCGTCGTGCGCCCCTGCTCGCCTTCCGTGCGTTTCTGCATCCGCACGGTATGTTCGCCGCGCCCCAGCTTCTCGGCCAGCACCACGACCGAATCCGTCCCGAACGTTGTAACGACGCCGGCGTCGCGGCCGTCGACGGTCAGATTGTAGTAATTCTTTTTCGTATCCGAAACGCGCATCGCCAGCGAGCCGCCCGTAAAACGACACTCGAAACAGGTTCCGCTCCAGTCGAAACTCACGTCGCCGCCGTTTGTCTGCGTACGTCCGACATAGCGCACCTCGGACGACGCGGCGGGCGCCTCTGTCCGCTCCTGGGCGGAAACGGCGCCGGCGCACAACAGCGCCAGCACCGCAAAAATCAGCCGTCGGTTCATTGCTTCGCCTCCGCTTCATAGGCGCTGACGGCCCGCTGCAAGGGTCCCCACCAGTCGCGGTTGATGATATGTACGATGTCGAACACCATCAGCCCGTCGGACTCGCGGAGATTCATCTCCACGGCCCGCTTGAACCGGGTCGTATCGCGTTTGTAATCTTCGACATACATACCGCCGAAGAAGGGCCTGCCGCCCAGCAGACGGCGCGAATAGCGGCATCCGCCCTCAACGCTGAGGTGGTCGCCTTTCGACATCTCGCTGTCGGTCTCGTTCTTATGCAGGCCGTTGCTGCGGCGGTACTCGTCGACGGTCACGTTCCAGTAATAATTGCCGTTGGTGAAAATGTCCAGCAGTTCGGCATATCCGTAATTCTTATATTCGGGCGTGGCCCATGCGAAGTCCTGCGAAGGATCGTACGTATTGCTGGCCCAATTGACGCCCACTTCGAAATAGGACGGATACCACGCGCCCGTATAAGCGCCGAATTTCAGACCGGGCTTCACGGCTTTCAGCTCCTCTTTGGTGCGTTTGAAGAAGTTGTAGATCACCGACGCGCGCCACTCGATCCACTGTTTGAAATAAGGGCCGTCGATACGTCTCCAGCCGCCGTCGCCGTCCTCCTCCCACGCATAGACATCCTCCGGAAAACGATCCAGTTTTTTCCCGATATAGGCCTCGAATTCTCTGCGTGAGAAATCCGAAAAGTCGGACTGGATATTGTCATAACGGCCGCGGTCGAGCAGCAGACCGTCGAAATCGTACTTCTGCGCCACCTCCTTGAAAATGGCGATTTCGTGATCCTGAACGGCAGAAAGCGCGGGATTGGCGAACAGCACCTTCTTGTCCGGAATCTCCAGCTGGGGCATCAATCCCTTGCCGGGAACATAGTTCACGGCCTGCCATTCGGGATGACCGTCGTAGATCAGTCCGCGGCGGAATACGCCGTTGCCTTCGGCAAAGGTGTTGAACGAACCGTAAATCTCCAGTCCGGCATCGTGCGCAGCATCGACGAAAGTTCCCACAAAGTCGAAATCGGGACGGGTAAAGCCCTTCCACTCACGAACTTGCGGCGCATATTCGCTGGGATACACCACTTCGCTCGAAGTGCCCTTGACGTCGAGCACCAGCGCCGTCATGCCGGCCTCCCGGCACTTGTTCACATAATAACGGATCGAATCGGGGTAACTGAAACGCACCCAGTTGGCCGAACAGTCGAGCCACATCAGCTTGGGTTTCACCCCCTCGGCGGCACTCCGACAGCCGGTCGCACCTGCCGCGGCAAAGGCCAGCAGGCATACAGTCAGCAGTTTTTTCATGGAAAATTAAAAGCTATTTTCGTTTGTAGTTTCCGTAAATATCGACTTCGGCCGCATGGAAAGGATCGGCAACCGCGTCGATCAGCAGCGCGCATTCGAGTCGCGTGAGCGGACGCGCCGGATCGTAACCGGAGAGCAGTCCGGCGGCGCGCTCCGTCTGCGCCGCAATGTCCCCGGCCGGCTTGCCGAGCGCTTCGGCCAGCATCGCCGTCAGGAGCGCCCCGTCGACCGGCGTTTCCCGAACGGAGGAGCGTACCGACGGATAGACTTCACGCAGCCCTTCGCGCAGTTCGGATTCCGCGATCGTCCGATCGGCGTCGAACCATGTCTGGTTCTCCCAGCCGACATTGGCTCCGCGCCCCTTGAGGATTCCGGTCACGCCGATCCGCTGCATCGCCTTGAAACGCGGATCACCGGCCGGCAGATCGAGGTACGGCAGCAGGTAGCCGCCCGCATCGAGCACCGCCTCCTGCACCCTGCGCACCGCAACTTCGGACGGATCGACGCCCGCCGCCGCGGCCAACGCCGCCAAGGCTCCCGTTGCCTGCCCGATCTGCAACACGACGGGTTGCAGGCGCGTGGAGCCATTGACGAGGTTGGTTACCGAAACCGATTTTTCGGCTACGAGCAACCCCGGAAATCCTGCGGGAATCACGATGCCCAGCGGAAAACCGTACGAGGGGATGGGATGGAAATAGAGGTCGGGCAGATCGTCCCAGCCCGAATAACGGGTATGATGCTGGTCGACCGGATAATCGCCCACGCCGACCGCCGTACGGTAAAGCGTTCCGGCGTAGGGGTCGGTGATGTCGTTGAGCGTAAAACGCACGGCGCCGTGAATGCGCCGCGACTCGCGGTGATAGGGAATGAACGGCAGCCGGTCGTCCGTAGGGAACTCGTCGTCGGCCAATCCCAACGTATTGAATCCCAGCTCATGCTGAAGGAAATAGACGAATGACAGCGTATGACTCTTGGCCCTGCGGACGGCGTCGGCCCGCTCTTCGGGCGTCATGTCGATCATGTCCACGTAGTAATCGTTGCCCTCGATCGGCCAGTTGATCATGTATTTGCCGTTGGGCAGTTTTCCGTAAGTGATCATCATCTCGCGGGACCACATGCGATGCGGCTCCTTCGGAGCGACGCAAAGATCGTTCACGCAGCAGCAGGCAAAAAGCGACGGATCGTACCCGTCGGGCCGCGGAATCGTGACGTCGCGGCCATAATCCTTCAATACGGCGACATAGGTCAGGTCCTGCACGATGCCGTTGGCTTCGGCCGGGGCAATATCCTCATGCGTGACGGCCGACGAATCCATGCCGACATCATAAGGGACGCCTGCCATCCGGGCGACGTCGCCCAGCTCCGTCGCATCGACGAGCACGTCGGCCTCGACCTGCCGGAGCAGGCCGTCCCGCCGGACACCCAGCCGCCATACATCCTTTTCGCGCTCGGCCGTCTCGGCCGCCGAACGGTACCACACGGTGAGATTCGGCTCCCCGGCGACGAGCCGTTTGAAAATGCTGTCGCCCACCGAGGGTTCGAACAGCACGTTGCTGACCCACCCCGTCATCAAGGCCGAATCGCAGCCGTAATGCTGGGCCAGTTCCGTCCGGAACTCGTCCCAGATGCCGCCGCGCAGGCGGTAATTGCCGTCGGTGGCGCTCACGCCCGCCGAGGTGAGCATGCCGCCGAGCCAGTCGAACTCCTCGACGATCAAGGTTCGCGCCCCCATGCGGGCCGCTTGCAGTCCGGCCGCCGTTCCGCTCGCTCCCCCGCCGACGATCACCACGTCGTAACGCTCGGCGGAACCGCATGCAAACAGCCCCAAGCACGCCAGCAGCTGCAAATATTTCAGTCCGGTAAATCTCATATTCGGTCGCTTATTTTAAATCGACTGCGGCCCGGCTGATCCGCCCGAAGCGGTCCGTAGCCGACACCTCGACGCGCTTCGCCCCTTCGGGCAGCGCGACGCGGTAATAGTGGTCCGAAATCGAAGGGTAAATCCATTTATGGTCCATCTGACTGGTGTCGGAATAGAGCTGTTTCGCGGCGGGATCGTAAGCCTGAAACCGCTCGGCGGGACCGACCGGCACGCCGTCGATCGTAAATTCGACCTCCCACGCCGGGTCGCTGGCCCAGACGTTGGCCACGGCGTACCCTTCGAACTGGGGATATTCGCGGCCGCTGTAAATTTTCATCTGGTAATCCGCCGGATAACCCGTCGATTTGTAATACCAGTCGATCCGGTCGCCGTTCACCTCATAGACGCCGTACCCGGCGGGCGTGCCGTCGGTGCAGAGCGGTCCCTGCCACCATGCGCCGCTCAGGGCGGGTGTCACATGCTCGTAGAGACCGGGGGCGATGGACTGGTTGAAGGTCGTATGGGTATGGCCCGAAATGATATGCGCCCGGTAGGGTTTCAGAATTTCGTAAAGCCCCCTGTGGTTGGTCATCGTCGATCCGGCGCGGTCGTAGCGGAACTGCTTGCGGTCCTGCTCCTCGCAGGTCGAAGGAATATGCAGGCAGACGACCACCGTCGAACCGGGCTGCACGCGGGCAAGGTCCTTTTCGAGCCAGCGCATCTGCCGCTCTTCGAGATAGCCGATGTAAAAATAGTCGCGCCCGATGAAGAAGTTGTCGTCGAGCACCACGTAGTGGATGCGTCCGACGTCGAACGAATAGTAGACCGGGCCGTATATCTCCTCGAACTTCGAGAAGGAGGTTTCGTAAGAGCGTCCGTAGACCTCCATGTCGTGGTTGCCCATCGCGTTGCGGAACGTAATTCCCGTACGCTCCATCACCTCGTTGTACCGGCCGTAAAGCGAATGGTCGTGCGACACGATGTCGCCGCAGCAAATGCCGTGGAAAGGCATACCGCCGTAACTGCGGACCGTGGCGGCGATGTCGTCGGCCGCCGCCGCGAGTTTCGCAAACTCCTTCGGCGCCCATATCTGCGGATCGGCGATGGCGATGAACCCGTACCGCGAGTCGTCGCCCGCACGGCGGAGCAGCGTGAAATCGCAGGATTTGCCCTCGGCGGGCAGCGGGTGGAAATAGCGCACCACGCCCTTTTCCACCGGAGCGTCGTAGCCCGCAGGCACGCAAACGAAGACGAAGCGGTTGTCCGCACCGGCTTCCAGGCTGTAATTTCCTCTTTTGTCCGTGCGCGCGAACTCTTCGCCGTCGGAGACCCAGACGCCTTCCACGCCCCGGCCGCCGCAAAGGACGCGCCCCCTGACTGTGACGCTGCCCGCGGCCCATGCGCAGACACACCACAGCGACAACAGAATTGTCAGTAAATATCTTTTCATCGTTCCGTATTTTAACGCTGCTTGCATTGTTCGAGAATCTGCCAGCACTGGAACAGCCCGCGCGGCACATGGAAACATCCCTTCCATTTTCCGCCCTTGAGCGGCAGCAGCACCTCGCCGCGGCGGTTCAGGTAACCGAACCATTCGGGATGCTCCGCGTCCTTGAAATGCGCCCACGTATATTCGTGCAGTTTCCCGAACCACTCCAGACACTCCTTCGATCCGGTCAGCTGATAGCCCTTGATCATCGCGATCGCCGATTCGATATGCACCCACCAGAGCTTCTGATCCCATTCCAGCTCCACGCGGGGCGCGCCCTTGCGGTCCAGAAAATAGAAAATGCCGCCGTACTCCTTGTCCCAGCCGTATTCGGCGGTATTGAGCGCGATTCTCACCGCTTTGTCGATCAGCGCACGGTCGTCGAGACGCACGCCGAGGTTCATAATGAACCACATAGCTTCGAGCGAATGTCCGGGATTCATCTGACGGCCCTCGAACGTATCGGAAAGCTGTCCGTCCTCCGTGACATTCTCGACGATCAGCCCCAGCTCTTCCCGGTAAAACACCTCCATCACTTCGTGCAGGCACTCCCCGATCGTGTCGGCCAGCAACTGCTTGTCGATCATCGGCTCGATCTCCAGCGCCATGTTGCAGAGGATCATCGGCAGAGCGAAACTCTTGAGCGAACGCGTTCCGGGATAAGCCTTGCACCACTCGCCTTTGGGATTGGCGCGTTTCTCCAGAATCCGGTCGAAAGTCCGCTTGGCGATCAGGGCGTATTCGTCGCTGCCCGTCGCAACGGCGACCTGCGCAAAAGCCATCGCCGCGAACGTATAGGAGAAAATATTATAGGGCTGCACCAACGGGCGGCCTTCGCGCGTCAGCGCAAAATACCAGTTGTAGTTGCCGTCGTGGCCGTATTTGCGCAGGAACTCGGCTCCCTGCACGGCGCATTCGAGCCATTCGGGACGACGCTCCACCTTGTTATAGAGCATGGCGAACATCCACACTTCACGACCCTGCAACCAGATGAATTTGTCGGTATCGTAGACGCTGCCGTCACGATTGAGACACGTAAAATAGCCGCCGAATTCCCTATCTTGTGATTTTTCGAGCCAAAAAGGCAGTACACCATCCAGCAATTCGGTTTTGTACTGTTCCGCTAATCTTTTGAAGTCCATAATCTTATCTTATTTATATTGTTACCTTGTCCAGTATCGTTCGATCTCTTCGAGCGTGCGGCCCGACATCTCCGGCACCGCCTTCCATATCAGCAGCATATAAGGCACGCACATCGCGGCGAAGAGAAAAAAAGTCCCCGCCGGCGTCAGATTCGCGAGCATCCACGGCGTAAGCTGCCCGACCAGATAGGTCCCCGTCCAAAGCGAGAACCCCGCGATCGACATCGCCACGCCGCGCACACGAATCGGATACATCTCCGACAAAAGCACCCATACCACGGCGCAGACGGAGATGGCGCAGCAGAAAACATAGCACAGGAACGCCGCCAGCAGCACGCCGTCCGGCAGTCCGAGCCGCTCCCCGGTCAGGAAACAGGTCCCGATAAGCAGCAGCGACAGCACCATGCCCGACACGCCCCAGTAAACCAACTTCTTACGCCCGACGCGGTCGATGATCGCCAGTGCCAGCACCGTCGTCAGCATATTGACCGCTCCGACCAGTATCTGGGCGAACAGCGAGTCGCTGCCCGACCATCCGGCCCGCTCGAAAATCGACGGCCCGTAGTAAAGTACGGCATTGACGCCCATGAACTGTCCGAGAATGGCGATCGCCGTGCCGACAAGCACCGCCGTCCGGATGCCTTTCGACAGCAGGAGCCGCCACTGCGGGGTCTGCCCGCCGCCGACGGCCGTCTCGATGGCCGCAAGTTCCGCGGCGGCTTCCGCCCGGTCGCCGTTGATGCGGCCGAGCACACGCAGAGCGCGGTCCGTCCGTCCGCGAAGCGCCAGCCAGCGCGGGCTTTCGGGAATGAAGAAGATGATGACGAAGAAAAGCAGCGCCGGAAGAGTTTCGGCCCCCAACATGCCCCGCCACACTTCATCGACGAAGATCCGCTGCACCCACGCCGTTTCGAAACCGGCGGTCTGTCCCATGCGGAGCAGCAGGTAATTGACCGTATAGGCCGCCAGAAATCCCATCGTGACTGCCAGCTGGTAAAACGAGACCAGCATGCCCCGGCGGCGCGCCGCCGACACCTCGGAGATGTAAAGCGGCGAGACGATCGAAACGACGCCGATGCCCAGCCCGCCCACGATCCGGTAGACGACCAGCTGCGTGAAATCGGCGCAAAGGGCGCATCCCACGGCCGACACCGTGAACAGCACGGCCGAGACGAGCATCGTCCGCCGGCGTCCCAGCCGGTCGCTCAGCACGCCCGCACAGAGTACGCCGGCGACCGAGCCGGCCAGCGCACACCCCACATACCACCCCTGTTGCAGGCTGTCCAGCCCGAAGCGGGCCGTCACCAGCTCGACGGTGCCCGAAATCACGGCCGTGTCGTATCCGAACAGGAGTCCGCCCACGGCAGCCGTGACCGCAAGAAAGAGCATGTACGATATGTCAGCGCGCTGTTTCATGGAGCATTCACCGTTTCCGGTAAGGGTTGTCGATTTTAAAATAATCGCAGTAGCGATCGTAAAGATGTCCCGCCTGCGGATAGGCCGAATTGGGACTCATAAAGTGCGAGAATTCGAACGTGATGACGTTCTGCATCCCGGCCCGCCGTGCAGCGTCCAGCTTCAGCAGCAGTTTCTCCCATTTGATCGGCAGGAAGCGGATCGGCATGTCGCGGTCGAACGACTCGATGTTGGTCCAGCACTCCATGCCGTATTTGTCGGCCAGCGCCTTGTTCACCACCAGATAATCGTACAACTCGTGGTAATCGACCTGCCCGTCCTGAAACGCAAGGATGTCCACCGCTCCGGCGACATTGCCCAGTATCTCGTTCCACTCGCGGCGGTGCTCTTCGACCGAAAGGGCCTTGTCGCCCGCCATCACCTGATCGGTCTTGATGCCGTGGATGTAGGGCGAAATCATCGTTTTCAGGCCGCCCGAAACCGCCTTGGCATGGCGGCCCACTTCCGCATAGATGCGCGACATGTTTTTGGTCCGGCGGCTGATCTCCTGCGACAGATACCACCCCTGAAACGACTTGTGATGTCCGTATCTGGCCCACACCTCGTCGATCAGTTTCAGGTTCAGGTCTATCTCGCGCCGGAAGAGCCCCTCCTGCCAGTATTTGCCCGAATCGTACATGCCGAAATAGAACGCCATGCCGTATTTGTCGGCCAGCGTGAGGAACATCTCCACCAGATCGACCGGTGGATAGTACACCTCCTCGCTTTCGAGCAGGCACTCGAACGGCGCGGCGATCCACCGTCCCAGCCCGGCGCGGATCAGCACCACGGTATTGATCCCCATGTTTTTCATCGCCCGGAAATCGGCGTCCCACTCCCTGACGCCCCAGTTCTGGTGGGGAATGTCCCAGCTCACCTCGTCGAGAAACGTCGCGCGGACAGGAATCGCTTCGAGGATGCCTTCGGTCCTGAAATCCGCGTCCGACAGGCCGCAAGCCGCGTCGCCGCCCGCCGCACCCTTCGGGGAGCAGGACGCCAGCACGACTGCGATCAGCACGGCCAGCGCTGCCGCAAAACCGCCCGGTTTAAGGTTATGTCCGTTCATCGGGTCTCTACTCCAAGGTTTTCAGATACTCCATATAGCGGTCGTACAAGTGCCCCGCCTGCAGGTAGGCCGACTGCGGACTCATAAAGTGCGAGAACTCGAACGTAATGGCGTTCCGGTAACCGGCCTGAGCCGCCAGCCCCATCTTGAGCCGCAGCTTCTCCCATTTGATCGGCAGGAACTTGATCGGCATATCGCGGTCGAAGGTCTCGGAATTGGTCCAGCACTCCAGTCCGTAACGGTCGGCCAGTTTCTTGTTGACTTTCAGGAAATCGACCAGTTCGTCATACTCCACATGGCCGTCCTGAAAGGCGACGATATCCACGGCGCCTTGGATTCCGGCAAAGATGGCGTCCCATTCGCGCTCATGGCTTTCGAGCGTCACAACGTTCTCCTTCGAAGTCGACGCATTGTACTGGCTGACGTTCTTGCTGCCATCAATATAAGGGGAAATCATGGTCGGAAGACCGCCGGAAACCTCCTTGCAATAGCGTCCCAGACTCGCATACAGATCGACGATCTTGCCGGTATTGCGGCTGCACTCCTGCGAAATATACCATCCCGCAAAGGATTTGCAATGCCCGTAACGGCTCCACGCCTCGTCGATCACACGCTTGTTCAGCGCCACTTCCTGTTCGTATTCGCCGCGGTCCCAGTACTTGCCCGAATCGTAGAGTCCGAACCAGAAGTTCATCCCCCACTTGTCGCTCAGGCGCAGGAACATATCGACCAGATCGACGGGAGGTTCGTAACACCCCTCCTCGGCCGTGAGCACCCGCGAGGGAAAAGTCTGCCAGCGGCGGTAACCGCAGCGGATCAGGATCACGGTGTCGATGCCTGCTTCGCGCATGTAGCCGAAATCACGGTCCCATTCGGCTTCGCCCCAGTTCTGATGGGGAATATCATGGCTGATTTCGTCGAGAAAAGTTCCTTTTATTCGCATAACTCATTTATTTAAAGTTCAAATTCAAGTTCTCCAAAAAAGCCTGCGGTTCGTAAAAAAGACCGTAACGGCCATAACCGCGGCCGTGACCAGCACGCCACGCGCCACGCCCATCCACGGGCATAGCTCGGCAAAGGCCTGCAAACAGGGCGACAGATGCAGCAGCGTCAGCAGGGGCATGATGAGGAATCCGGCCGCCGTGTAGGCCACCATCGGATTCTGCCCGCATTTGACCAGCGCCGAAAAACGCACATTCAGCCGCCTCATCGCGATTCCGGCGGCGATCAGGACAAACGAAGCCAGCCCGGAGGTGACGAAAAAATAGCTGAACGTCGCGTAATCCTTCTTGATGCCCCCCTCGAACGCCTCCAGCGCCAGTCCCAGCCCCAGCCAGAAAAAGCCCCAGCCGAAAAGCGAACGGTGCAGTCTTCCGGTCGCGGAACCGTCTCCACGCAGCAGACGCCGGAGCAGGAGACAGAGCAGGACGCCCGCCGCGAGATTCACGACCAGCTGCCGTGCGAAAAGCCCCCACATATTCAGGCATATCAGCGTCACGAGCAGGACGAGGGTCCAGACCTCCCGCCGCCGGGACGCCCCCGACGCATCTTCGCCGCCGTGCGTCATCCATTCATAGATACGGTCTCCCGCAATCGTGCCGGGAATGATGATACAAAGGTATTTCAGGTAGTCGAAGCGGAAAAGCCACGGCACAGGCGACCAGTTCCACAACGCTTCGTTCCACGAACCTTCGACGCCGCTGCCCAGACGCAGGGCCGCCAGCAGCGCCAGCACCCCCAGGCGCGCCAGCAGGTTGTTCCGCGTATAGAGCCACACCAGGCTGCCGAAGAGCGCCATATTTGCAAGGACCAGAATGATGACGTCGCTCCGCTCCGCCGAGACGGGCAGCCCCCAGCCCCACCGGGCAGCCGCCAGCAGGGCTGCGATGCCGGCGACGCCGGACAGACAGACCATGCGGTTCTGCCGGTCCGAAAACCGGTCAATGCGCATGAAGAGCGCGCAAAAACAGCCCCAGCCCGCCAGTTGCAGCAGCGAGGAACCCCATCCCGGCAGCGTTCCCGTCACCCCGGAACGCAGGTTGGCGAGGGCAACGGCGAAAAGCGCCAGCAACGCCCACCTGCGCACCACGACCGTCAGGATCAACGCCACCGATTCACCCCGCTGCTCCAGCCGCTTACGCAGGGCCAGCGGGAAAGCGGCCCCCATCGAGAAGAGGAAAAACGGGAAGACCAGATCGACCCACGTAATTCCCGGCACCGACGGATCGAAACGGAACGACGGTGGCGGCACCTGCGCATGGAACAGCCATGCAGGAAGTTCGGCGTGCCATAGGATCTGTCCCGACAGCACCATTCCCACGATAGCCAACCCTCGCAGCAAATCGACCGCATAAGCTCGCCTTTCCATCTGCAAGACGTGTTATTTCAGGTATTTCTGTTTCTTGAGGTAATCGGTCCAGATCACATACCCCACGGGGTGGAGGTGGATTCCGTCCTTCGTCAGGTCGATGCGCAGTTCGCCGTCGGCATCGGAAAGCAGCGGCACCAGATCGACGAACGTACACCACGGCTTGGCGTCGCACAACTGCACCAACCGCGCATTGAGCGTCCGCACCTGCGGATTATGCCCCTTGAGTCCGGGATAGGCCAGCCGCCGGGTATTGACCGGCAGCACGCTCTGAATATAGAGCCGGCAGCCGGGAACGGCCTCGTGCACCATGTCCGCCATGCGGGTGATGTTCATCACGATCGTGTCGACGGGCTGTCCGCCCGTCAGGTCGTTGATGCCCGCCATCAGGAAGATTTTGCGGGGCTTGCTTTTCAGGATGTCGGGCAGACGGTCGATCATACCGAAGGTATTGTCGCCGCCGATGCCGCGGTTCTCGACGTCGCCGCGTTTGAGCAGCAGGCTCCACCACCCCTGCTCGGTAATGCTGTTGCCGAGAAAGACGATCGCCCCCTGTTGCAGCCCCTCTTCGTCGTGGGCCGCACGGCGGGTATCGTAGTAGGCGTTATGGAATTTCTGCGCCGAAGCGCCGGATGCCGCGAAAAGGGCGGCCAAAAACAATATTACGATGCGTTTCACAATCAGTCTTTTTTAATTACGCCGTCGATACCGGTCTTGACATAAGACCACTGATCGGCTTTTTTCAGGTGAATCATATCAAACAGGAAATAACCGTCGCAGGCATTGATGCAGGCGGCGACCGAGGCGGTGATGGCCCGGTTCTCCTCCTCCTGCGGCACCTTGTCGTCGGCATCCCAGTTTCCCACGTCGGGGCCCCCGGCCACCATCGGGCACGCTCCCATCGTACGCTCCTTCGCCAGCAGGCAGAATCCCTGCATGGTCCATTCGGTCGTGCCGTAAACACGCGCCGGAGAGGCATAGGCCCCGATCAGCATCTGGTCCATCAGGTCAGCATAGCCGTAATCCATATATTTTTTCGTAGCCCATGAAAATTTGGACGAAGTGTCGTAATCGGGGCTGGCCCAATTGACGCCCACATCATAGTAGCTGGCATACCAGCCCCCGACGTATACGCCGAACTTGACCGACGGATTGACCGACTTGACGGCGGCGCGCGCCTTCTCCATAAAGTCGTGAATCACCTTCGCCCGGAATTCGAGCCACTGCTTCATATGCACAGGCACCGGCGAGGGTATGCCCGAAGTATGGCCCGCAGGCAGAATGTCGGCGGGAAAACTGGCAACCGACCGGCCGATATACTTTTCGAACTCCTTGCGCGTATAATTCGAGAAATCGCTGGTAAATCCATCGAAGCGCCCCCGGTCGAGGAAGATTCCCGCCAGTCCGTCATAGGCCGCGAGGTCCTTGAGCATCGAACAGAGATACTCCTGCACTTCGGGCAATACCGGATTGAAGAACTTGGCGGACTGCGAAGTGGACATGATGTTCGTAATGCCGCCCGCCAAATTCAGATCGGTCGTCCATGCCCGCTTGGCCTCATCCCGAAAAACGACTCCGGCGCCGCCCAGCGAAGTCTGGTTGCCCCCCGTAAAGGTATTGATCGCGGCGTGAATGCGCAGGTCGAGCGACTTTCCGGCGTCGATAAACGCCTGCAGGTAGTCCCATGTGGCCGTGCGTTCGACTTTGGAATATCCGCCCGGCAGCCATGCGCCGAGCCACTCCACCTGATCGACCACCGACGTACGGAAAAGCACGTCGCCGGTAGTAGGCCGCACATCGACTACGATATCGGTGAATCCAGCCTCCCGGGCCTTGGTCAGATCGCGCAGTATATTCTCCTTGCTGTTGGCGAAATCGGGAAAGTTGGCGGCGGCATCGACCCAGATGAACCGGGGTTTCTCCACCCCCGGCTCCGGATCGGGATCGGGGTCGGGATCGGGCCACTCCCATTCGGGTTCCTTCGAATCCGAACCGCACGAAACAGCCCCGTATCCCAGCGTCAGCGCCGCCAGAACCGCCGCAAACCATTTGACATTCTTTTTCATCTTCAAAATTATGCTTGTTTTAGGACCTGCATCCCCGGTCAGAGGGATGCAGGCAAAAGGGATGTTACTTGTCGACACAATCCCACTGTTCGGCACGGATATAGTTGGTATTTCCGCCGATCCAGTAAAGATAGAGATAATAACCGTCAGACGACTGGCTCAGCAGGATATCGCAGCTCGCCGTTCCGGAAACAGCCAGATATTTAGGCGTCGACGCATAGATCTTGGCTTTCGTATTGTCGAACGTCCCGGTGAAGAGATTGCGGTCTCCGACATCGAGCAGGATGGCACGCGATGCACTGTAAGCGAAGTGCGAACCGCCGAACACGGCGACGAACGGACTCTTATTGAAGACGGCGCACGACACATTGGCAAAATTCGAATTGGCGTCGTTCGCGCCTTTGTCGATAAATGCCACACGCGAATTGGTCGCTCCGTCGATCCACTCCGCCCCATTGGTCGAATAGCTGGCTTTGAAATAAGGTCCGGTAATATCCGTCGACAGATATTCCACATCGACATTGCCGCCGTTCCAGAGTCCGCAACCCGCAATCGTAACCTTTTCGGGAGTACCCCAGACGCCATCGGTCACGATGATACGGACGAACGAACTCCAGTTTGCGGGACTTGCCCAAGCCCAACAGTTGATCGTGACGACGGCGTCTGCGTCTATATCGCCCTTGATCGAAATCTTGCTGCCGATCTTACCGCCCGTGGCATTCGACCAGGTCATGACCTCCTTCGGGGTATCGGTAACATGATCCAGACGATAAATGGTCTGCGACGCACCGTTGGCGGCAATCGAACACATCACGATATGGTTGGCTTCATCCGAAGTGATAGCGCCTCCACCGAGATTGATGCCGCCCATATTCACCGTTCCGGCCTTGACACCGGTAAGCTTGTTGACATAAACGATCTCGCTCTCGCCGGAACAAATAAGCAAGTGATCGCCCAAAATGCCCAGCGTATAATTCGTCGTTCCGCTCATTCCGTAATCAGTCTTGAACGTTTCGGAAACGAACAGGTTCTTCTGACTGCCCGAACGAATACCGGTCGGAACCTTCGCCGGAACCTCTTTCTTAACGGTGTAAACCGTCTTGCTTACCCCGTCATACGCAGTGACGGTCAGCTTGGGCGACGCATTCCAGTCGATAACCGTCGTTGCCGGATCGGGTGAAATCGTAGCATGATACGAAAGCCGGTAGGTTCCCGTACAAGGTTCGATATTACCGGCTGCGATCAGCGACACCTCTTTGGTTTCCTGATCAATGATGGCGTTCAAACCCTGCGACGGAAGCGACAGCTCCTCCAGCAGACAGGCTTTGCTCTTCACGATCCGCCCCCTGACTTTATAAACCTTCTTTTGCTTGAGCTGATCGGTAACCGTAATATAGTTGTCCTCGTTCAAATTCATATAAAGGACCGCAGGGTCCACCGTAACATTGTCGTCGAGATTCAGGCTGATGCGCATTTTGTCGAGCATCTTACCGCTCACGACATCATCGCTGCTCTCCGGATAAAACCACGGAATCTCGACCGTGATCTCATCGCTGCCCTCCGCCGGATATCCTTTGAATTCGCCGTAAAATTCGGCTGCCCCCTCGCTATTGTTCTTTACGAATTGGGCGGTTACGCTGTTGATGCCGTTACGCGACACGGAAGGCAACAGCTCGTCGGGCTGGTGACAGCCCGCAAAGAGCAGACCGGCCGCCGTCAGGAAAGAAAATATGGTATTTTTCATAATTGTAATTCAAGATTTATTTCCACTCGTCATACTGTTCGATAGCCGAGTTGTTCGCCAACTCATCGTAAGGAATCGGGAATACGTAGGTCTTCGCCAGGAATTTACGGTCCTGCAAATCACAATCCACATACTCGAATTTGAAAGCGCCCTGATGCGGCGTGATCTTCAGTCCGTGCACACGGTAACCGTTATACTCCTTGTCGGCGAGTTTCCAGCGGCGCATGTCCCAATAGAGGTGCCCTTCATACGCCAGCTCGATCTTGCGTTCCTGACGTATCGCTTTGAAAAGATCGTTCCCCGAAAGGCCCGAAAGAGCGGGCAGATTCACACCGGGACGCTGTCTCACGGCATTGACATCCTCCAAAGCGGCCCCCGAAGCGCCCAAACGATAGTTCGCCTCGGCACGGATGAGGAAAATTTCAGCCAGACGAAGTTCCACCCAAGTCTGCGTGCTGACCTTGATAACCGAGAAATCGGTGTGGCTTTCATCGAGGTATTTGCGCAGATAATAACCGGTAGTAGTACGTCCCTTCGGATAGGTGTCGCTACGATAATCCATATACTGCCCGTAAGTACCTCCAACGCTGTTGGTCATTGTATGCCCCTTCCATTGCGCTCCGTGATAAAGAACCGTCGCAGCGAAACGGGGTTCCAGCTGATCGTAAGGAGGCAACTCGGTCGTCTCGCCGTGCCATTTGCTCCAATCTACGGTTTTGCCGTCCTTCGACTGATACGATTCGACCATCTCCTGCGTCGGGCAGCCTTTACCTCCGTCGTTGTCCATATCGCCGTAAGGAACATAGTCGTTATCGAAAGTATGATTGGGACCCGTTACCAGATAGTTGTATTCGAGAATCGACTCACTATTCCCCCCTTTGAAAGCATCCTCGTACTTATCGGTCAAAGAATAGACCTGCAACTTGAAAACCGAATCCGCCGCGTCTTTGGCATCCTGCCAGCGTTCGGCATAAAGCATCGTCCGTGCAAGCATGGCCCAAGCCGCGCCGCGCGTCACACGCTCCTTGTTGGCCGCGTCCCAGCGCACCGGCAATACCGAAGCCGCATACTTGAGGTCCGAGGCAATCAGATCCCAGGTCTCGGAGGCAGAGCTGCGGTCTTTATTCTTCTGGAGATTCATATCCGTATAGAGGATTACCCCTCCATGCCGTTTGGCCAACTGAAAATAGACGAATGCGCGGAAAAAACGGGCCTGCGCCTCAAGTTTAGCATTCTCTTCCGCCGAGAACGTGGAATGCTTCCGCATGGATTCCAAGAACTCATTGATACGGCGGATACGCTCATATCCACCCGTCCACGCATCGAGCAGGTTGCCCGTCGACGACATCGTTTCAGGCGTAAACACATAATTATTGGAGTCTCCGGCCTTATTGCCCGGAACGTACGAACCGTATTTGAAAGTTTCGGTAAGTCCCTCGGTCAGATTACCTTGAAACTGGGCGGAGCCGAACTGTCCGTAACGGTCAATATACGGATAAAAACCGTTAAGGTAAAGCGTCGCCGTGTGTATATCGTTCCAAACCACCTTGTCCGAGATACTGTCATGCGGCGTGGTATCGAGGAAATCGTTGCAACCGACTAAAGAGAACGTCAGCAACGACATCATGGCTATTTTAATTCCTGTTTTCATAATTTCTCCGTTTTTCATGTTAGAATGCCAAGTTTACACCGAACGAGAAGATACGCTGCTGCGGATAATAACCGTTCGACACACCGGGCTGTTCAGGATCAATGTTGAATTTGGTCAGTTCACTGACAGTCCAAAGGTTCTGTCCTTCGAAATAGATACGCAGACGGTCGATGCCGATCCGGCTCATCCATTTCTGCGGGAAGGTGTATCCGATCTGCAAATTCTTCAGACGCAGATAATCGCCGCTGCGATACCAGAAAGTCGAAGAATAGGCATTATTCGAACTGGCCTGCACGATACTCAGACGCGGGAATTCGGCATTGGTGTTATCTTCCCGCCAAGAGTTCTCCACAAGGTATTTCGGCGAATTGCCTCCGTGATAGAACGGCTTGGTCATCTGCGTGTTGTCCATGATTCCTCCGCTGTACACACCCGTCAGAGCCACATCCCGGCCCAAGCCTGCCTGAAACAGGAAAGAGAGGTCAATGCCTTTCCAATCACCCGAAAAAGAAAGGCCTCCCACAAATTTGGGATAAGCGGCGGCCCCGACATAACCGCGGTCCTGTTCATAGGAAATCACACCGTCGCCGTTGCGATCGACATACTTAATATCGCCCACACGAACGGCTTTACCCACAATCGTCGGAGAATTGTCGATCTCCTCCTGGCTCTGGAACAAACCGGCGGAGATAAAGCCGACCTGGGCGCCGACCTCCTTACCCGTAAGCTTGAGCCAATCGGGCGTATTGGCGGCATCGTTATAGTGCAGCCATTTACGCTTGGTGTACGTACCGGTCAGACTCACATTGTAATTGAAATCTCCGACACGGTTACGGTGGCTCAACGTAATCTCAAAACCCTTATGAGCTTGTTTATTGCTGTTTTCATACTTCGGATAATAACCGCCGAAAGAGCTGGGATAGGTGGCAGTCACACCACTCAGAATATCATAGATGTATTTATAGAATACATCGAACTCAACACCCAGTCTGCCACCCCACATGGACAGGTCGAATCCTCCGTTATATTGCAGATTCTTCGCCCATGTCAGATTCTCATTCGCCAAACTCGAAGTAAGCATTCCGTCGACACCGACGCCTCCGAGGACAACGGCCGGAGTATCCAGAAAGCCTAATGTATTCAAATACGAATAAGCGCTGATACCCGTCGTACCCGTAAGACCGATACTTGCACGCAACTTCAAGTTGTCGATCGCTTTGGAATCGAACCAAGGCTCATTAGATATTCTCCAACCGACCGATGCGGCAGGGAAAGGAGACCAGCGTTTTCCATCAACCATACCGCCGAACAGATAACTGCCATCATACCGGCACGACAATTCGACAAGATACTTATTGGCATAATCGTAATTGACACGGGCCGCGAAACCGGCTTTGCGCGCAACGGAGCTCATACCGTTGATCGACATCTTGTCGGGAATGCTGGCGTATTTGAGTTCGGCAAGTTCCTTGATCGAAAATCCTTCTCCGTAAGCGCTGAAATTATTGCCGTCGTTAGAGTAGGTCTCCATCAGCAGGATTGCAGAAACATTATGCTTCCCGAAGGTGTTGGCATAATTAAGCGAAGCGTTAGTCGTAATCTGCGTGTTGCGCGTAAGCCCCTCCGTCAGCGAATTTTCGGATTTTTTACGCGAATCCCAGTTTTCAGCATAGGAAATATTGCCGTCAAGAGTCGTGGGAAGCGTTGCAACCATCGTACGGAAAGGCGTGGAATAAATCTTGGAATAGGTCTGCGAATAGTCATAGGCCACCATGAATTTCGCAGACAAACCCTTCAGGAAAGGAAAATCATACTTAAGCGAAACATTCGACTGAAAATAGAACGTATTGCTTTTTGCATAACCCGACTCCTCGGAAGAAGCGAGCGGACTTACGGTAGCGCTCGAAGTATTGGTCGAAACAGGCAGCCCGTTATAATTTTCGGGCACGTAAGGATGCGCACGCATAGCCTGCTGCGCGATATTGTTCCAATCGGCGGGATCGCCCGAAAATCCGGGACGATTGCTGCGCTGCACACGACCGGCCAGATCCACGGCCATCGTCCAGTTCTTGGCGATCTTGGCTTCGATATTCGAACGGATATTAATACGGTCGAACGAGAAATTCTTCACATTGCCCTCCTGATCGAAGTAACCGATCGAAGTAAAGTACTTGATCCGCTCGTTGCCGCCCGTCACATTGAGGTTGTGCGACTGGTTGTACCCCGTACCGAAAGTCTTTTCATACCAGTTCGTATTGCCCCAGCCGTCGCTCGGATCGCCGTTGAGCATCATGTCGATCTGGCGCTGCGTGAAAATCGGCGTGTCTCCGTCCATTTCACGGGCTTTGTTATACCAATAGGCATACCCCGGACCGTCGAGCATTTCGAGCATTACGGCATTCTGGCTCAAACCGAAAGTGCCGGTGTAGGAGATCTTGGCCGGAGCGGCCTTGCCCCTTTTGGTCGTCACGATAATGACAGCCGAGGCATCCATACCGTAAATCGCAGCCGACGACGCGTCCTTGAGCACCGAAACGCTTTCAATATCATTGGGATCAATCTGGCTGAAATCGCGGGCTACACCGTCCACAATGTACTTTGCGCCGCTGCCTCGCACCAAAATGCTGGCGCCGTCGCTGCCGGGCTGTCCCGACTGCTGCAAGGCCACCACGCCGGCGACACGCCCGCCCAGCATATTCGTCACATTTCCCATCGGCGCCTTGAGCAGTTCCTTGCCGTCGATTTGCGAAACGGCGCCCGTAATGCTCGCGCGTTTCATCGTACCGTAACCGACGACAACGACTTCATCGACTCTGGCAGAGTCTTCCTTGAGAGAAACATCAATGGAGGTAATTCCCCCCCCCACGGTTTTTCGCTCGGACACCATACCTAAATACTGAAACTCCAATGTGTTGCCAGGTTTAGCAGCGATGGAATACTGACCCTGGAGGTTGGTAATGGCACCCGTATTGGTACCTACGACGATAACAGTTACGCCCATCAGAGGGTGCCCGCTCTCATCCGTAACCGTTCCCGTCACCCGCGTCTGGGCGGAAGCCGCACCGACAACAAGCAATGACATCAGAAGCGCCATGCACTTCCTTGTCAGGGAATTCTTGAAAATAGAGAAGAACTCTTTCATAGAATTACATTTAAGGTTAAGTTTTTAGTTGTTTTATATTGGTTGCAGATCAGTTGCTTCCTTCGGCGATTCCGGCCGCCAGCTCCGACCACCAGCCGCGGTTGATGATATGGACGATATCGAAGATCATCAGTCCGTCGGTGTCGCGGAGCGCCTGCGCCACAGCGCGGGTGAATTGCGCTGCGTCGCCCTCGTACTGCTCGACGTAGATCGAGCCTGTCACGGGAACCACGCCGCAGGTGATTTTCTTCGCCCATTCGGCGCCGCCCTCGATGCAGTACCAGTAATTCTGTTCGTCGGACATTCCCGCTTCGGTACGCTGCCCCACGGCTCCGTTGGCCTTGTCGACTTCGGCTTTGGTAACCAGCGTATAGTAAAGTCCGGTCATATAGATGTCGAGCAGGTCGGCATAACCCGTATTCTTGTATTCGGGCGTCGCCCAATCGAAATAGCGGGCGGGATCGAACTGCTCGCTGGCCCAGTTGACGCCCACGTAATAATAGGTCGGGTACCATGCGCCCGTATAGTCGCCGATCAGCAGCCGGGGATTGATCTCCTTGAGCTGCCTGTGGGCTTCGGTCACGAAGTCCTTGATAACCGATGCGCGCCATTCGATCCACTTGCGGAACAGCGGGCCCTGCGACCAGCTCCACTTGCCGTCGGCATCCTGCGTCCAGCGGAGTATATCACCGGGATAATCGGCGACTTTCGTTCCGGCGTAAGCTTCGAAAAGCTCCTTCGACAGCGGACTGAAATCGGAGGTGATATTGTCGAAACGCACCCGGTCGAAGACGATGCCGTCCACATCGGGATACTTCCCGGCGAACTCCTTCAGAATCGCCAGCTCGTACTCCTGCACTTCGGGATTCGCCGGGTTGAGCATGCCGTTGTAGTTGCTCTTTATTTCGCTGATGGGCACGATTTTACCTTCGGTGTACACCTGCGACTGCCAGTCGGCATGATCGCCGTAGATGATTCCCCGGTCGAAATAGTTGTGACCGCCGGCAAACACGTTGAGCGACCCATGCACGCGCATGCCCAGCTTGTGCCCCTCCTCGATGAAATAACCCAGCAGATCGTAGTTTTCAGGACGGGTCACACCCTCCCATTCGCCCATGTAAGGCGCTATATCGCTCTTGTAGAGCGTTTCGCCCATGATCGACTTCACGTCGACCACGACATCGGTAAAGCCCATGTCGTGGATTTTGGACACATAGTAACGAATCGAATCGGGATGACTCAAAGTCGCATAATTGGCTTCGCAGTCAAACCACATGTAAAGCGGTTTCGACGGCTGTTTTTCCTGCGCGCAGGAGACGGCAGCAAAGGCTGCCAGCCAGATGAGGAGAAGTTTCTTCATATGATTCTTTATGGATTAGTTCACTTCGGAGATGACGACCGCCGTCGAAATTTTGCGCTCGACGATCACCTCGGCGCTGCCCGTGTCGCTGGGACGGTTGAGCACCTTGCCGTCGCTGCCGACCATGGTCGAAGATCCGCCGCCGTCGAGATTGACCGCATCGACCGCTCCCAGTGCGATCAGCTTGTCGGCCAGCTCCGCCAGCGTAAATCCGGCGCTGCCCCGCATATTGCGCCCGTCGCACACGAGCAGGATCAGTTTGCCGTCCGCTGTGGCGCCGATCGCCGTACGCGGCTGACGCGAAGTCCCGGCGATGCCGCCGCCGTCGAACACCTCTTTCCAATAGTTCTCCACGGCGACGTTCTTCCCCTCCCGGACCAGCATCGGACCGCCTCCGACCGCCTCCTGCGGAGTCCAGAGCGCCGCGCCGGGCGTCTTCGAAGTCGGCGGCGCGGACATATACGTATTCGTACGTTCGTCGTTGTCGAGCGCGGACGGGAAGGCATAAGGCTTGTTGCCGTCGTCGAGCACGCAGTAAATCCAGTGCGTCTCGAACCCTCCGGACGCCATCTGCCCGAACGAAGAACGCACGGGATAAACCGTCTGGTTGTTGCGTGTCACCGTCTGATTCTCGATCGACTTGACGGCACCGCCGGTAACAAGCAGGCTCAACGAATTTCCGGCCCACCAATACCCGGCATTGGTCGTCACACAGGCCGTTCCCCGGTTGGCCGAAGCGAATTCGGCATGAATGCGCGACGGAGTTTTCTGTTGAGGCAGATGCACGGCGTTGAAGCGCAGTTTGGGATTGGCTTTCAGATCGGCCACGGCCACGAATCCGAGGCATTGTTTTCCGCCGCCCAGATCGTCCGCAAACTCGGTTACGGTCAGTCCGGCAGGATAATCGCCCGGTTGAGGGTCGGGATCAGGATCGGGTCCGTCGGGAAATTCATAGTCGGGCGTTTTCGAATCGCTGCCGCACATACAGCACACGGCGCAGACGCAGACAGCAAGCAGAGCGAAGCCAAGAATTTTCAGTTTCATATTTCAGTCAGCATTGAGTTTTGGTTCGGACACCTTTTCTTCGTACATTTTAAAAATTAAGAATTTCGGGCAGGTCGCTTTTGTACGATTTGATTTCACTTTTCAAAACAAAAATAGAAAGGATTCTTCCAATGTGCCTGATAATCCGAAGAGCAAAACAATTTAAAAAAAGACACTTTTTTATTCTCCAAAACATGTCAGCCGAAATATCAAATACAATACATTAAAACACAATGCATTAAATTCGATTATCATTCCACATATTTACAAAGTAAACTTTTTAAATAAAGCGATTATTTATACAATCTGTTTTTTATTTCTTTTCGATTTACTATTTTTGTCAGGCACACTAAATAATGGCAAGGACAATGTTACCTCCTTTTACATCCGCATCCCACGACGGCGATCTGGGTTGTTTTGTACGAAACATCATTCTGAACTCCATTTTTCAGAAAGGGCAATTCATCATTCCCGACATCGCCAGCCAAACCGGCTTCAGCGTCACGACAATAGCCAAGTATGTCTCCGAACTCTATGCGGAGGATATTTTGGAAAAGGGAGACTGTTTGAAGACCAATAAACGGGGACGAAATCCAGTCCTTTATCGGGTGAAATCCGGAACCTACTATTTTTTGGGTGTCGACCTCAAGCCTTTCGAGTTGATAATCGGGCTTATGAACCTTACGGGGGATATGGTTTGCATAGAGCGCATCACAGATTTTCGCTTCGAAAATACACATAATAAACTGGATGAAATATGTACGCATATTTCGCAGTTCATGCTAAAGTTTCAAAGTCAGAACGCCGGCAAAATAGCGGGCGTCAATTTCAATATTGGAGGGCGGGTCAATTCGCATTTAGGAACGAGCGCCACGATTTTCAATTTCGAGGAGACACGCGAAGTGCCGCTGACTCTTTTGCTCAACGAACGTTTGGGCATTCCGGTTTTCATCGAGAACGACACCAAAGCGATGGCTTACGGCGAGTATGTATCCGAAAACAATGCCTCGCAGGAGAATGTGATTTATGTCAATATCGGATGGGGACTGGGACTCTGCATTATCATAAATGGAGAAATATATTATGGAAAGGACGGCTATTCGGGAGAATTCGGACATATCCACATGTATGAAAACAACGTGATGTGTCATTGCGGAAAAAAAGGATGCATTGAAACGGAAATCTCGGGAAGCGCCGTTTGCCGTAAACTCGTAGAAAGAATCTACAATCACGAGGCGTCGGTTCTTTCTAAAAAGGTGTGGAACGGAAACATGATTACGATAAAGGACATTATTGAAGCTGCGAAACTGGAAGACCCGCTTTGCATTGAGTTGGTGACGCAGGCCGGGGGTGAGCTTGGGCATCAGTTGGCCGGATTGATCAACCTTTTGAATCCCGATCGTATCATCATTGGCGGCAGAATGTCAGAAATTGCTCCTTACTACTTTTTACAGCCTGTGAAGCTTGCCGTGCATAAATATTCGCTTCGGCTGATGACCCAACAACTGTCCATCGTTCCTTCGCGGTTAGGGGGCGATGCCGGAGTTATAGGAGCCTGTCTGATCGCACGAAAAAAGATGATATGGAACAAATTGTCGATATTCAAGAGATGAAAATAGTAAATGCCGGGAGCATCAAACAAACAGCCTCGCATTCGTGTCATATTTATTTTCGTCTCGAAAGAAACAGCACGGCGATTCCATCGCCCCGGTTAAATTCTCCGTCAGCGAAACGTTTCGCTAAATGCGGATTCAAGGAAAGCGACAGGACGCCTGCGTCGCAGGCAGCAATCCTCGCAGGTGGGGCAAGCGAGGCAATAGCGGCAGGATAACGCTCCGGGCCTGCAAGAGGCGAAACGGTTTCCGAAAAAACCGGAGGAGGGGGGGGGTAATTAAAAGCCCGGCCTGCGAGGCCGGGCTTCTAATTATACAGAGCGTATGTTTATTTTATCTCGAATTGTGCGATTGCACGGACCGAACCCTCGACGGTAGACTGGCTGGAGAGCGAAACAGTCGCCATAGCCGCCTCCACAGCGTCGTAATAATTGATTTTCTTGGCTCGCGCACTACCCGTCAGCGTGGAACTCCAATAGGCAATACCCAGCATCTCCTGATAGCCGCCCTTATTGATAAGTTCGCCTTGCATATCGAAAAGAGTTGACAACTCGTCTCTTGCAGGCAGATACCAACCGTCGCCCAAAGCCAGCGCTGCGGCAAAAGCAGGATAATTTGCAGAATTTCCCCGAACGGCATCCGTATTCGCCTTACCGTCCGAAATCGAATTCAGCACAGCAGTAGAGGGACCCCAACTATACCAATAATACGTACCGATCTCGTCGGACACCTCCGTACCATTCACCGAGCAGTCCTTCAGCGCAGCAATCTTACCGGATTGCCCGTCCTGTGCGGCCTCAAAGACAATGCCTTTAACATCGCCGCCGGCAGCGCCGTTAGGATAGATGTCGCCCACTTTATAAACATGCGGTGCAACGGTTCTGACCGTAACGTTTGCAATTCGCGTTATGCTTCCGGCACCAACAGAAAGGCCATCGGCAATGGTGCGCGTTCTGAACCAAACAGGTTTGGGATTCGTTGAAGACATGACATCCAGCGCCAGATAGCCATAAGATTGGGCAGGAACGACAAAATAGAACGTGTTAGGCTCCCCACCCTTCACTTTATAGTTACCGAGTTCGCGCGAAATCGACTTACCGGCATTCGCCCCGATACGGAACGACGGCTCACCGTTGACGAACCTCACTTCACCGCTACCGGTAAGATTCGCCGTCGAATTGAGCGTAATCGAACCCAACGCAGCATCAGCATCGGTAGTCAGCGTAACGGCCATAATACCGCACAGGTTCTTAAAGGCAAACCTGACATTCGAAAGGTTGCCGTCCTCCACCGCCGCATAAGCAGCCATCGGAGCCGCACCCTCGGCGATATTGTTCGAAGGCCGGTTTATATTGTTATTCTGCACCGAGTTCAGCGTAATCTGCTTCGAGGCGCTCGAAGAACCGTTGTACAAAGCATAGAATTGAGTACCGTGGACACCCTCTTCGTTACCCACAACTTCGAAAACCGCATTCGGAGTATCCGCTCCGGATTTCAGACGGTACAGCAGCAGCCTCTCCGGCTCCTGCTCGCTCCAGACGGTAATACAATCGCCCGAAGACCAAAACGTTTTAACCTCTTTACCCGCACCGAACTCAACGTCTTCGAGATACGCGCGCGTCGCAGGCAGGCTTGCCGAGATCTCGGCAAGCGTGACGAAATTGTTATTTCCGGCCGGAGCGGGATTCATTTCAGCGACATTATCCGAGCAGGCGGACATCACCAATGCCGAACCTGCAATCATCCAAAGTTTTTTCATGACTTTACCGTAAATTTGGAATTAGACAATGTTATTCCCACTCGCCGTCTCCGGAATTATCCGTCATACCCCATCCTCCGGAAGCAGACTCTCCGGTCTCGGTCGACACGGCAAATCCCGCCTCGACCTTTACATCGACAATCTCAATTTCGGGGACCTGATATTCCCCCCCCCTCTTTTCTGTAAGGTTCTCATAAGCAAATAATTATTCAAATAATAAAACAAGTGAAAAATATTTTTAGTCAAGTAAATTCAACCTTCGGCGTATCGCATACAAAAACACTGCAAAATTAAATATTAAAATTATTTTTTGCGAATCAAACATATGCATACATATCAGATATTTACATCTTTTTCAGATACAGGCGGCCAATCTGCAAATCGAATGTCATCCGGCTGGTTCATCGGACAATAAAAAAGGCTCCCGGACAATTCCGCCGAAAAGCGGAAACGCCTGCACCTTCACGTAAAGCGACGGAGAAAAACGAAAGCGGCGACCGTGACGGCGAAAACTGCGTCAGACGATCTTTTCGACAGTGATGTCCGGATTTGCGCGCAGCAGGTCGATATACCCCTCCTCGCTGGCCTGCCCCTTGGCCCGGATGACGATCGTGGCGCGGTGCACCACTCCGTCGGAAGTGCGCTGGGTCTCGACTTCGTAGGAGATCACCGAATAGTCCTTGCTTTCGAGGCGCTCGAACATCGCGTCGATGAACTCCTTCTTCGAGGCCGAGAAGACGATCATCGTCCGGCGCCGCCCCAGTCCGCCGAAAACCAGCGTCAGCACCTCCAGTCCGAACAGCGTCAGCGCGGTGGCCGCTCCGGCTACGATATACATATGCGCCCCCGCCGCCAGGCCGATGCCCGCCGTGGCCCAGAGGCTCGCCGCGGTGGTCAGCCCCCGTACCAGCTGCCGGTGAATGATGATCGTGCCGGCCCCGATGAAACCGATGCCGCTGACCACCTGCGCCGCGATGCGGCTGGGGTCGAGACGCAGCCCGTCGTGGGTCGCCAGAAAATCCTCGAATCCGTATTGCGAGACAATCATAATCAGCGCGCTGCCCAGCGCCACCAGGAAATGAGTGCGGAAACCCGCATCCTTAACCCGGTATTCCCGGTCGAGGCCGATGATCGTTCCGCAAAGGCCCGCCACACACAACCGCACGATAAAATTCCATTCCATCTCCATAAGCACTCCGGGCTTCGCCCCGCAAAAATCATACATAAAATTCCGGCATTCCTCCGGGAGAGGTCCCCGGCCGCCGCATCCAGCTCCGCAAAACACGACCGCCGGCGCGTTCCGGGTCCATCCAAAAGTACGGGAAAAACCCGGCCGCCGCAAGACCGGACCGCCGCAAGCCCCGGCAAAGCCTCCCGACCACCCGAAAGCGTCGTTACGACACCAAATGTAAGAAAAAATCCCGGATTGCGAAGAATTTTCGGCGGGAAGGTTGCACTGTGGGAAAAATTTCGTACTTTTGCAGGCTATGTTTAACTAATTAACTATTTACGACAATGCCGAAAATGAAAACCAATGCCGCTGCGAAGAAGCGTTTTACCTTCACCGGCACAGGAAAGATCAAGCGCAAACACGCTTATCACAGTCACATCCTGACCAAAAAGACGACGAAACAGAAGCGCAACCTCTGCTATTCGGGAACCGTTTCTGCGGCCGACGAGGCCAAAATCAAGAACCTGCTCGTTAAGTAATTAACCCGCAGCATTTTATTAATCGGGACGAACCAGCCCCAAAGAATGCGGGAGAACCGTATCGCTGGCAGTCCTCCAAAAACTTTACAATATGCCACGTTCAGTAAACGCTGTCGCGTCACGCGCACGTCGAAAGAAAGTTTTGAAACTTGCCAAAGGTAACTTTGGTTCAAGGGGAAACGTTTGGACCGTTGCGAAAAATACGGTCGAGAAGGGTCTGTGCTATGCCTATGCACACCGCGCCCTCAAGAAGCGGACATTCCGTTCGCTGTGGATCACGCGTATCAACGCCGCCGTCCGCGCCCAGGGAATGACCTATTCACAATTTATCGGCAAACTCAACGCCAAGGGAATCGTCCTCAACCGCAAGGTGATGGCCGACCTGGCAATGAACGAGCCGAAGGCATTCGAGGCAATAGTTAAAGCAGTTAAATAGCCCTTCGCGAGAAGGGTTTTAGCGCGGCGGATACCTTGGTATCCGCCTTTTTTTCTCCGGAATTTTTCCAGGAAGCACCTCCAACCTAAAATACAACCGCATGAAACATCTGACCTTGCTCCTGACGACGGCCTCGAGCCGGCTGCACGCATTCAGCGGCACGGAAAGCGACAATAGGGACCTCGGCACCGGCGCACTCAAACTTCACACCGACGGGCGGCAGTTCCGGCTATGGAGCGACAAAGCCCGCATGGGTTTCATCCTCCCTAAACTCGGATTCTAAAAAGACAGAACACATCGTGGAAAGTTGGAAAAAAACATTCGCCGTCATCTGGAGCGGGCAGCTGGCCTCGATCCTCAGCAGCGAGGTCGTGGCCTACTCGATCATCTTCTGGATGAGCCTCGAAACAGGCTCGGCCGAGGTGCTGGCCCTCGCAGCCATCGCCGGGATGCTGCCCCAGTCGCTGCTGGGGCCGCTCGTCGGGGTTTACGTCGACCGCTGGGACCGCAAGCGCACGATGATCCTCGCCGACAGTTTCATCGCCCTCTGCACGCTGGCGCTGACGGCGCTCTTCTGGCTCGGCGCAGCCCGGATGTGGCACATCTACATCCTGCTGGCCTGCCGCTCGGCCGGCTCTGCCTTCCACATACCCGCCATGCAGGCGTCGGTCCCGCTGCTGGCCCCCGCATCGCAGCTCACGCGCATCGCCGGAGTCAACCAGATCATCGCCTCGCTGTCGAGCATCGCGGGTCCGGCCCTCGGAGCGCTGCTGATCAATCTCACCTCGATCGGCAACATCCTGCTGCTGGACGTGGCGGGAGCCGCCATCGCCTGCATCTCGCTGCTGTGCGTCCGGATTCCCAACCCGGCGCGCGACACGACGCGCAAACCCGACCTGTGGCGGGAGTTCCGCGAAGGTTTCTCGGCCATGCACGCCATTCCGGGCATGGGATGGTTTTTCACGCTGGCCATCGTCGTATGGTTCTTCATCATGCCCGTCGGGGTGATGTTCCCGCTGATGACGCTCCAGCACTTCGGCGGAGGCGCTTTCGAAATGAGCCTGATCGAGATCGTCTGGGGCGGCGGGGCGCTCGTCGGAGGCGCCGTCATGGGCGCGCGCACCTACCGGGTCAGCCGCATCGTGCTGGTCAACCTGATGTATCTCGTCGTGGGACTCTCGTTCGCGCTGTCGGGGCTTCTGTCGCCTGCGGGATTCCTCTGGTTCGCCCTCTTCACGGCGGCGGCGGGCATCTCCAGCAGCGTGTTCAACGCCTCGTTCGTCTCCGTGGTCCAGACCCGGATCGAAGCGGGCATGCTGGGACGCGTCATGTCGCTCTACCGCAGTTTCGGGCTGCTGCCGGCGGCCCTCGGACTGCTGGGCACGGGATTCCTGGCCGAGAACGTGGGACTCACCACGACCTTCGTCGTCGCCGGAACGATCATCGTCGCGGTGGGCGCGGCGGGATTCTTCATCCCCTCCGTCATGCGGCTCGACCGCAACCCCTGATCCGCCCGCCCGGCACTTGCAAAAAAAATGAGGCGCGCATGGAACAACATCCATTCGCGCCTCGCAAGCAAGTCTGAATAAGCCCTTTTATCAATCCTTCGGATAAACGTATCCGTTGTAGCGAATCTTCTGGAAAACCGTATTGGTCGAACTGTCGTACGACCATTCGTAGGTCACCGACGATGCGGGGTACTTGGTCGTATCATACTCCAGAGGGGAGAGGAAACGGCACTCCTGCGTTCCGCTGATGATCTGCATGCCGCGGTAAACGCCATTGGTCAGTTCATAGCCCATCCCCACCGCCTGCGTCATGTCGGACGAATAGAGGGTCGGACCCGAAGCGCCGCCTTCGACCTTGAAATCCTTGCCCGAGCAGAGCGAATAGGCCAGGCTCGAATCCTCGGCACGCAGCGTATAGCGGCCGGTCCAGTTGGAGGACGCATCCACATTATCGAGATGGATACGGAACGACGAGGCTCCGATTATATAGGAATCGGCGCCGTCGAAATAGAGCGTAGTCTCCCCGCCATCGAAATTGAACGCCGACCGCAGACCGGTATTCGTGTAAGCGAACACCTTGAGATCCTGCATCTCGACGGTCCAGGGCGCAGAATAGGAGGATTGGTTCAGCACCTTCGTCCCGTTGGTTTTCACCAGCACGGAACCCGCCATGAAGAAACGGTCGGGCAGCTGGGCTTCGTCGCTGTAAGTGATCAGATAGTCTTCACCCTGCCGTTCGAGTTTCGTATGCGCGCCGAAAAGGGTTTCCCAGACCTTGATCGAGGCGTCGCCCTTTTTGACCACGATCTCCTTCAGGTCTGCGGACAGGACATCCTCGCCCTGCTTATCCGCTTCGGCCAGCAGCATCGCCAGGCGCAAGGCCGCATTGGCCGGCCGCATGGCGAGTTTATCCTGATCCGTCGCCAGCTGATAGATGTACATTCCGGGCTGAACGGGAAGCATCTCCTTCCAGGTATCGTTTTCCTTGATACAGCTCGTGAATGCGAGAGCCGCCAGCGCGATTGTTGCAATAAGTTTATTCATACGGTATGTTTGGTTAATTTATTCATATAAACGCACCCGGCGGCAATATACTGCGCGGATGCCGTAAAAAATTTCCCTTTATCCGATTTCCGTCCGGTATGCCGGCCTGCAGAAACCCGGCAGCGAACCTTTGGCGCGCCGCGTCGGGGTTTCCAGCTCCGGTTCGGGCGTGCGTCGGAGCTGTGCTGCCGCAAAGATAGATTTTTTTTTCGCGTATGCGAAATCTATTTTGCCGTTTCGCCGCAAATTTGTATCTTTATTCCATGATGCTCCGACTGACGACACCCCTTTTTGCCGGACTGCCGTTCAGCCACACGCTGATCGCAGATTTCGCGATCGAACGATTATGAAAACACACAAACCAACCGTATTCATTCTTATGTCACTGCTCTCCATTTTCGGCTGCGGCCGCGCAAAAACCCCCGAATATCCCGCCGACCGGCTCTCCGCCCGCGACGGGACCGAATTCACGATCACCTTTTTCAAGCACGCTTCGCTCGCGATCTCCGTGGGCGGCAAATACATCTACGTCGATCCCGTGAGCGCCAACGCCGACTACGGCGCATTGCCGAAGGCCGACGTCGTGCTGATCACCCACTCGCACTACGACCACCTCGACGTGGCGGCCGTCGAGAAGCTGCTCGCCGCCGACACCGAAATCCTCTGCGACCGGACCTCGGCCGAAGCTTTCGAAATGAACTGCTACACGATGCATCCGGGCAGCGTCGCCACGCCGCGCGACTATGTGAAGGTCGAGGCCGTCGCGGCCTATAACACCACGCCGGGCCATCTGCAATTCCACCCCCGGGAGCGCGAGGACTGCGGCTATGTGCTGACCATCGGCGGCACGCGCATCTACATCGCGGGCGACACGGAACCCACCCCCGAACTGAAGGCGCTCCGAAAGATCGACATCGCCTTTCTGCCCGTGAACCAGCCCTACACGATGACCGTCGACCAGGCCGTCGAAGCGGTGAAGGCACTGAAACCGGCGATCTTCTACCCCTACCACTACGGCGAGGTGGACGAAAAGACCGACATCGACCGTCTGGCCCGCGAGCTGGAGGGCGTGACGGAGGTCCGCATCCGGCCGATGGAATAGCGGGTACGCCACTGCAAAACAAAGAGCGTCCCGCCGGGACGCTCTTTTCACAGCGATCCTCCCGTCCTACCTCCTGCGGGAGAGAACGCGCTCCACGATGAACGAGACGATCAGCCCCAGGCCTCCGAAAACGAGCACCGAACCGCCGTAAACGACGCGGCGCGTGTCATAGGACTGGATTTCGGTTATCCGGGTCAGCATAAAGCCGAAAAGCAGCCCGGCGCCCAGCCCCAGCAGCAAGCAGCCGACTTTCAGCGCCCCGGCCGGGATACCCGGAGCAGTTTCGGACGCAGTCCGTATCGTGGCGCCCGTCCGCAGCCCCATCGGTACCAGTTTCAGGTAATCGATCAGCGAACCGGGTTCGAGTTTCCCGATAATCTCGCGCCGCTCGCGGCGACAGATAAGCAGTTCGAAGAACTTGTAAATTCCCAGCGTGACGATTCCCGTCACCAGCGGGACCATGATAAAATTCATAATCTGTAAAATTAAAAGGTTTCCGATTCTTTTTTTGCGATCTCTGCCCTGTTAGACGCCGAATGTGCAAAAAGGTTACAGACGACGGAAAAACACGGCTCACGTGTAACCTTTTCCGCCGCGGCGCGTCTAACGGAATAACCATGCAAACGGAAGAACAGGAACTGATCCGACGAATCGCGGGCGGAGAGACCCGTCTCTGCGCCCGCCTGGCCGATCGCTACGGAAGGGCGGTTTACACGCTGGCCGCACGAATCGCCGGATGCACGGAGGACGCCGAAGAGCTGACGCAGGACATTTTTCTGAAGGCCTTCTCCAGTCTGGACCGGTTCGGCGGGCGGAGCAGTTTCTCGACCTGGCTCTACCGCATCGCCTACAACACGGCCGTGTCGCACGCGCGGCGCACGCGTCCGAAGCATTGCGGCATCGACGAACGGCGGCTGGCGGCCCTGCCCGACAGCGAGGCCGACCGGCTGGAGGAGTGGGCCGAAAAGCAGGAGCGTCTCGACGCGCTGAACCGCGCCGTCGAACGGCTCGATCCCGAGGAACGGGCGCTGGTAACGCTGTTTTACTACGAGGACCGCTCCGTCGGCGAGTGCGCCGCGATCACGGAACTCTCGGAAGGCAACGTCAAGGTGCAGCTCCACCGAATCCGGAAAAAACTATATGTACTGGTAAACGACGAGATGAATGGAACAGAGTGATGCGATACGCCGCGCAGTCCGGCAAGTTCCGCCCCCGGAACTGCCCGCAGGCTTCACCCCGCGGCTGATGGAACGGATGCGGCGTGAGACCCTGCGGCGCGAACGACGCGAAACGTGGCTGCTGACGGCCGGGGGCGCCGGCTGCTTCGCGACGCTGATCGCCGCCTGCGTGACGGCGCTGTGGCCGGACTTCAGGCTGCGAATCACCGACTTCGCCCTTCCCCGCCCCGAACTGCCGCACTTCACGCTGCCGCACCTCACGCTGTCGGAAGAGGACAAATGGCTGGTTGCAATGTGTGTCTGCATCGCGCTGGTCTTTCTCGCACTGCTGCTCGCCGACCTCGTGATCCGCCGCCGCATCGCCTCCTCCCGGAACTGAAAAACGGGGAAACCTCCCGAAGAGGCTCCCCCGTTTCCGATAACAAACCCGCCGAAGCTATTTCTTCGCAGGGGCTTTCTTGGGTTCGGCCTTCACCTTGATCGTGGCGAACCCCTTGACGATGTTCTCGTCGTTGTTCTTCGAAGCGTCGTAAATCACGGTGACCTCCTTCTTCGGCAGGTCCACCTTCACGTCCTTGATGCCCTTGCCGAGCGACGGAACGTTGTTCATAATCTTCTTCACGCAGTGTTCGCAGTCGATGTCCGTAACGAACACCGTCGTCACCTCTTTCTTCTGCGCCGGTTTGCCGGCCGCAGCGCACATGCCGAGGCCCATCACCAGAGCCAGGCAAATCATCAGAATCTTTTTCATCTTGCTGTTATTTTAAGGTTTCGAAAATTTCATTATCCTGTTTCCGGGCCTCCCCTTTCAAAGGGAGGTTCGGAGGGATTGTCTGCACGGTTCCATACCGGTCTTCAAAACAGTCCTAATAGAGATTAAACCGTAAACCGACATAGAACTTGCGGCCCATGAGCGGTCCCCAGACGTTCATCGAGTTGAACTTGTAGTCGTAGGGGTCCTGCGCATTGAGAATCGGGTCCTTCTGGCGGTAGTCGGCGATATTCTCGCACCCGGCGTAAATGTCGAACTTGCCCACCTTGCGGCTCACCTGCGCGAAGAACATCGGATAACGGGGCGAATAGTAGCTGTCGTCGAGGTCGCCCGTCTGCGTCGGGATGCGTGCCGGACCGTTGAGCTGCGCCGTGGCGTCGAACACCCAGCGGCGGAACTTCGTGGCATACTGAATGTTGAGCAGCGTCTTGTACTGGCTCACCAGCGGACGCTCCACGCGGGCCGTACCGCCGTCGGCGCGCCTGATCGTCATTTCGCTGTCCGTATAGCGGAACGTGGCGAAGATGTCGAGCCGCTCGACCGGCGACCACGAGAAGTCGATCTGGTAGGTGTCGCTGTACGAACGTCCGTCGGTGTCGTAGAAAACGATCCGGTCGGCATACATCTCCTGATCGGCCACGACCGAGTTGTAGAACTGCGTGCGGAAATAGTCGAAGCTCAGCGTCGCATCGCCGGGGTTCACCAGTCCGAAAGTCTGCGTAAGGCTTCCGCCGACGGTCAGGGCCTTCTCCATACGGTCGAATTTCCGGAAATCGAACTTCCCCGATTCATTGTCGAGGAACGTGATCGCCCGGCCCGTGGCCAGGACGCCGATATTGTCGGTGATGACGTTCGTCGAACGGTAACCCAGACCGCCCGAGGCGCGGAGCGTCGTCGAGGGGGTGATGTTCCACTTCAGATGGCCGCGGGGCGTGAGGAAAAAGCGGTCGTAATAGTGATTGTAGTCGCCGCGAAGTCCGGCCACGATCGAGAACTTGTCCTTGATGGCGTAGGTATACTCGGCATAGGCTCCGGCCTCGCGCTCGTTGCGGTCGAAATCGTAGTTGCGGACGCTGTTGGCGGCGATCCACGGCGTGGGATTGAGGAGCTTCTCGCGGTAGTAGTCCAAATGCCCCTGCACGCCGACGATCAGCGACGAACGGTAGGTGAAATAGTGGTTGTACATCAGATTCAGCGCCAGCGAATTCTGGTTGCCCGTGTAGTCGTTCAGCCCGAAATAGGCGTCTTCGCTGAAGTGGTCGAAGTCGGCGACGAACGCCAGGTTCGAGCGCATCTCGTCCTGTTCGTCGGGGTCGTAGACCGCCGGACCGACCGGCATACCGACTTTAAAATAGCCGTTGGCGTTGCGGTTGCGGATGTGCGAACCGTAGAGCGGCATCTTCTTGTCGCCGGCCCGCCAGTCCCAGTCCTTCTCCATCGCCTCGCGCATGGTCCGGGTGTTCTTGTAGTCGAGCATGCCGCCCAGACGATTCTCCTGCACGAACTTCCAGCCCCAGCGCACCTGCGTGCCGTTGTCGGCGGCATAGAGCCACTTGTTGGCCACGTTGATCTGGTCGGATTTCGGCAGGTCGCGGAAGCCGTCGTGGTTGTGGTCCATCTTCCGGGCGTCGGTGTCCATCGAACCGTGAAGCAGAATGACGCTCGACAGTTTCTTGTCCTTCGTCACGGGAAAGGCCGTCGAAACATTGGCCTCGGGGCGCAGTTCGTCGTCGAGGTAGAGGTTCACGAACAGCCGCTCGTCGTCCGTCGGCTTGCGGTGTTCGAGGTTGATCTGCCCCGTGATGGCCTCATGGCCCGCCGTGACCGAAGCCACGCCCTTCGACACCTGGATCGAGTTGAGCCACATGCCGGGCGTGTAACTCAATCCGTAGGGAGCGCTCAGGCCGCGCATGATCGGGCGGTTCTCGTCGAGAATCTGCGTATAGGTTCCGGCCAGCCCCAGCATCTTGATCTGCCGGGCGCCGGAAATGGCGTCGCTGTAACCGACGGTCACCGAAGCCGAATTCTCGAACGACTCGGCCAGGTTGCAGCAGGCCATCTTGCAAAGACCCGCAAAGGAGATCATCTCGCCCTTGACGATGCCGTCGCGCTTGACGAAGTTGCCGCTTAAATTGCCCTCGACGACGACGCCTTCCAGCGCCACGCCCTCCGAACGGAGCGCGAACGCGACCTTGTCGACGCCGTTTTTCACGTCCAGCGTGTCGTTGACGAAGCCCAGATACGAGGCCACGAGCTTGTCGTAGCCCTTTACGCGGTGAAGGAGGAACGCACCCTGGGCGTCGGTGCTGGCTCCGATGGTCGTACCGGCCCAGTAGACCGAGGCGCCGACAAGCGGTTGATTCTCGGCATCGCGGACCACGCCCCGCAAATCCTGCGCACGGAGCGAACCGCACGCGGCGAGGGCGAAAAATGAAAATACAGTGATTTTGAAAAATTTCATGGAAATTCCGTTATTGGTTAAAACTGATTACGGACCGGCGTACACGACACCGGTCCCGAAGGAGTCTTAAACCAATACGGGAGGAGCGCGGAAGCCGACGGAGCATGCCGAGGCTTCCCGGACGAAAGGCGTTCGCCTCTCGGCGACCTTCTCGCGCAGAAAGGGAACATGCGCGGGACACGGGCACTCTGCGGCGAGCGCAGGCGGCAGGTCGAGGACGATGCAGCGGGTATACCGCTCGTTGTTGTCGAAAGACGAGGAAACGTAGAGTTCGATTTCGGTCGAATGGTGGTTGCCGCAGCAGGGTGCGCGCATCTCACCGCCGGCCGCAGCCGGAAGGTCCGCCACATGGAGGCAATGGCAGCAGCACGCATGCTCCGTGCGGGCCTTCATTGCCACGCACTTGCACGTCAGCGACGCCAAAGCCGTCCCCGCCGTCGCAAAAAGATAGACGGCGAGCAGCAGCAGCGATATGGACCTTTTCAATTTCATCTACTCTTCCACGATTCCGCATTCGGCGAGGCTCGCGATCCACCGCCCGGCATCCTTCCGGGCCGTGTCGGCGTCGACCTCGTAACGTTCGGTGAGCAGCAGCGCGGCATCCGCAGCCGTAAACTCGCGTCCCCGCAGCTTCTCCCACAGATACATCGACGAAGGATTGAGCGACACGATGCGTGTCATATCGGCGGCGCCTCCGCGCCCCGGCATCACGATCACGTGCTCGCCGGCCATCTCCCGGACTTTGAATTCTTCGCGTATCTTCATCTGTCGAACGTTCTGATCTTCGCAAAAGTATAAAAAAATCTCCAAACCGCCTAATTTTTTTACAAAACGGCTTGCAAACGGCTTTTGCCCCGTCCCTTCTTTTTTATACCTTTGTGTTATGAAACCCGCACCGGACAGGATATACGACACGCTGAAACGCTACTGGGGCTTCACGGAGTTCCGTCCCGTGCAGCTGGAGATCATCCGCTCCGTCCTGGAGGGCCGCGACACGCTGGCGCTGATGCCCACGGGCGGCGGGAAATCGCTCACGTATCAGGTTCCGACCCTCGCCCGCGAGGGGCTGTGCATCGTCGTCACGCCGCTCATCGCCCTGATGAAGGACCAGGTCGACCGGCTCCGGGCGCGGGCCGTCCCGGCCGTTGCGATCCATTCGGGCCTTTCGCCGCGGCAGATCGACATCGCGCTGGACAACTGCGCCTACGGCGACGTGAAATTCCTTTACGTGGCCCCCGAGCGGCTGGCGACCGAGGCGTTCCGCCTGCGCGTCGTGCGCATGAACGTACAGCTGATCGCCGTCGACGAGGCCCACTGCATCTCGCAGTGGGGCTACGACTTCCGGCCCTCGTACCTGCGCATCGCCGAGCTGCGCGAAAAACTCCCCGGCGTCCCCGTGCTGGCGCTCACCGCCTCGGCCACGAAAACAGTGGCCGACGACATCATGCGCCACCTGAAATTCCCCGAACCGCACATTCTGCGCAGCAGTTTCGCGCGCCCCAACCTCTCGTACAGCGTCCGCCGCACCGACGACAAGAACGGACAGCTGCTGCGGCTGGTCCGCAACGTCCCCGGCACGGGCATCGTCTACGTCCGCACGCGGGAGGGCACCGAGCAAATCGCCGACCTCCTGCGTCAGGAGGGCACGACGGCCGCCGCCTACCACGGCGGACTGGGACACGCCGAGCGGTCGCTGCGGCAGGAGGAGTGGCTCTCGGGCAAGACGCGCGTGATGGTGGCCACCAACGCCTTCGGCATGGGCATCGACAAAGCGGACGTGCGGTTCGTGGTCCACTATGCGATGTGCGACTCGCTCGAAAGCTACTACCAGGAGGCCGGCCGCGCGGGCCGCGACTCACAGCGTGCCTATGCCCTGCTGCTCGTGGCCTCGGACGACAGCGACCGCATCGCACGGCGTTTCGAGCAGGAGTTCCCTCCGCTGGAGAAGATCAAGGAGATCTACGAACGGATCTGTTCCTACCTGCAAATCGGCATCGGCGACGGCGGCGAAGCGTCGTTCCTGTTCAACATACACGACTTCTGCGCCCGCGAGCGCCTCTATTCGGGAACCGTCACGAGCGCCCTGAAACTGCTCCAGCAGAACGGCTACATGACCCTCACCGACGCACAGGAGAACCCCGCGCGGGTGATGTTCTGCGTCAGCCGCGACGAGCTGTACAAACTCCGCGTGCAGCGCGACGAACTCGACCACTTCATCCGCACCCTGCTGCGGCTCTACAACGGCGTCTTCACCGAGTTCCGCCCCATCGACGAGGGCGAACTGGCCACCTGGAGCGGCTACACCGTCCAGCGGGTCAAGGAGCTGCTCAAACGGCTCTGGCAGCTGCGCGTGATCCGCTACATCCCCTCGAACCGCTCGCCCATCCTCTTTATGAACGAGGAACGCCTTCCGCGCGCCGACCTCTACATAGCCCCCGAGACCTACAAGCGGCGGCAGGAGCTGATGCGCGAACGCTTCGAACAGATGATCGCCTACGCCGCCAACGAGCAGGAGTGCCGCAGCGCCGTGCTGGAGCGGTATTTCGGCGAGGAAAACCCCGCGCCGTGCGGGGTCTGCGACATCTGCCTGGCCCGCAAACGGGCCGCGAAAGCCGCCGCCCGGGAGGCCGGAACCGCTCCCGGAACCGCTTACCCCGAAGCGGCAGGCGATGCGCCCGGCTCCGAAAGCGCCCTGCGCGAAAAACTCCTGGCGCGCCTCGCCCGGTCCCCGGCCGACCCGCACCGGCTCGCCGCCGAACTGGCCTGCCCGCCCGAACGGCTGGCCGAAGCAGTGCGCGAACTGCTCGGGAAAGGGGCGGTCCGGACCTTCGCAGACGGACGCATCGCGCTTTTCAGCGGTCCCGACGGCCCGGACAAGGCAAAATAGCGCGCCGAAGAGCCGCTTTTCTGAAAATAAATGCATAAATTTGTGGGAATTTTCACCGCATGACCACAGTTAACAACTTCATTGATAAAATCAGCAACGAGCAGACCGCCCTGCTCCCGGCCGTAGAGTTCCGGGGGGAGATCCGCATCGTCGAACACGAACGCGACATCGCCGCGGCCTGCAAAACGCTCGCCGAGCAGCCCGTCATCGGCTTCGACACCGAGACGCGCCCCTCGTTCCGCCCGGGCGTCACGTTCCGCGTATCGCTGCTGCAACTCTCCACGCCGACAGTCTGCTACCTGTTCCGGCTCAACAAGATTCCGCTGGCCAAGCCCATCCTGCAACTGCTCGAAGACAGGCGGGTTCTCAAAATCGGCGCCGACGTGGCGGGCGACCTGCGCTCGCTGCGCCAGATCCGCCACTTCCGCGACGGGGGCTTCGTCGACTTGCAGGGCATCGCCCCCGAGTGGGGCATCGGGGAGAAGAGCCTGCGCAAGCTCTCGGCCATCGTGCTGGGCCGGCGCGTCTCGAAAGCCCAGCGGCTGAGCAACTGGGAAGCCGCGACCCTCACGGACAAACAGCAGCTCTACGCCGCGACCGACGCATGGGTCTGCACCCGCATTTACGAACAGCTGCTCCGCACACCGAAAAAACCGATCCGCAAATGATACCGCAAATTTACCTGCGCAAAGGCAAGGAGGAATCGCTTCTGCGCCGCCACCCGTGGATTTTCTCGGGCACCATTGATCACATCAAAGCCGAGGAGGAGTCCGATTTCGCCGAAGGGGCGCTCGTCGAGGTCTACACCCGGCAGGGCGAATTCATGGCCCTGGGCCACTACCAGGTGGGGTCGATCGCCGTGCGCGTGCTCACGTTCGAGCGCGAGGCGATCGACCAGGCGTGGTGGAACCTCCGGATCGCCGTCGCCTACGACGTGCGCCGCACGCTCGACCTCACGGACAACCCCGCGACGACCTGTTATCGCCTGGTCCACGGCGAGGGCGACTCGCTGCCGGGCCTCGTCGTCGACATCTACGGCCCGGTCGCCGTCATCCAGTGCCACTCGGCGGGCATGTACCACGCGCGGATGCAGATCGCCGAGGCGCTGCGCACGGTCTACGGCGCGCGCCTCACGGCCATCTACGACAAATCATCGCAGACGCTCCCCTTCAAGGCCGCCCTCGGAGCCGTCGACGGCTACCTGTGGGGAACCTCGGACCATGCGTCGCACATCGTTCTGGAAAACGGCGAGCGGTTCTGCGTCAACTGGGAAAAGGGACAGAAAACGGGCTTCTTCCTCGACCAGCGCGAAAACCGCCAGCTGGTCAAACGCTACGCCAAGGGCCGCACCGTACTCAACACCTTCTGCTACACGGGCGGGTTCTCGGTCTACGCCCTCTCGGGCGGCGCCGGGGAAGTCTGCTCGGTGGACTCTTCCGAGCGCGCCGTGGCGCTGGCCACGGAGAACATGCAGCTCAACTTCGGCGACAATGCGGCCCACTCGGAGGTAGCCGCCGACGCGGTGGACTACCTGAAGGACATCGGCGACAAATACGACCTGATCATCCTCGACCCGCCGGCCTTCGCCAAGCACCACAAGGTGCTGGGCAACGCCATGCAGGGCTACAAGCGGCTCAACGCCCGGGCCTTGTCGCAGATCCGCCCCGGGGGCATCCTCTTCACGTTCTCCTGCTCGCAGGCCGTCACGAAAGATCTGTTCCGCACGACGGTCTTTTCCGCCGCCGCCATCGCAGGCCGCAAGGTGCGCATCCTGCACCAGCTGACCCAGCCCGCCGACCACCCAATCAACATCTACCATCCCGAAGGCGAATACCTCAAGGGACTGGTGCTTTATGTAGAATAAGCCATGAAAAAACTGCTGACCACCGCCCTGCTTGCGCTCACCGCGGCCCTGACGGCCGGAGCGCAGAGCCGCACCGAAGTCTACACCTTCCCGAGCGAGGTCCTCGGGGCCGAAAAGAGCTGCACGGTCTACCTGCCCGACGGCTACGACCGCTCGCAGGAGTCCTACCCCGTGCTCTACCTGCTGCACGGCGCCAGCGGCTGCCACACCGACTGGACACAGAAAGGCGACCTGCGCCGCATCGCCGACGAAGCCATCGCCGCAGGCATGGCCCGACCGATGATCGTCGTCATGCCCGACGCCTCGGGCGAAGGCCCGAAACGCACGGGCAGACACATGGGCTATTTCGACGTTCCGGGCTGGGACTACGAACGGTTCTTCTTCGAAGAGTTCATGCCCGCCGTCGAAAAACGCTACCGCATCGCCTCCGACAAGGCGCACCGCGCCGTTGCGGGGCTGTCGATGGGCGGCGGCGGCACGGCGGTCTACGCCCTGCGCCACCCCGAACTGTTCGGCTCGGCCTGTTCGATGAGCGGCCTGCTGGACATGTTCCCCGGCCGCCGCAGCTACGACAACGCCTTCCAGCAATCCGTCGCCGACAACTCGCCCGTGGCCCTGCTGCGCGGAATGACCGCCGAACAGCTCGACGGCGTGCGCTCGGTCCGCTGGTGGGTCGACTGCGGCGACGACGATTTCCTCTGGAAATGCAACGTCGATTTCTACACGCTCATGCGCGAGCGCGACATTCCCCTGCAATACCGCATGCGCGACGGCGGCCACACCTGGCGCTACTGGCAGACGGTGCTGCCCGACGCGCTGACATTCGTTTCAACCGGATTCGGCAAATAGCCGCGCTTCCCATAAGAAAGGTCCCGGGAGGTCGGGACCTTTCTTTTCTTTATTTCACCTTCTCGAAGACGTAGACTTCGTGCACCTCGCCGTCGTAGCCCGGATAGAAGCCCCGCGGCATGCCCAGCACGATCCGCGCCCCGCGATTGGCCAGCACCAGCAGATCGTCCGTCGCAGGATCGACGGCCAGCCCTTCGATTTCGCCCGGACGGCGGAAATCTGCCATCGAGCGGAACGGAAGCACCGTAGCATACGATTTTCCGTCGCGCAAATCCGCAACGTAGAGGTTGTCCGGTTCATCGAGGTCGGCGTCCCCGTCGTCCGCAGAGATCAGCATGCGTCCGCCGACCATGAAAATCCCCTGCTGCCACTGGGGCACGGGACGCAGGTGGACCTTGCGGACATACCGCCCCGTTTTCCGGTTGTAGCCGTAGACGTAGCGTCCGTCGACCCAGTCGGCCATCCAGACCATGTCGCCGTCGCGGTCCACCGCCAGCCCGCACACCTCGACCTGCCCCGACGAGGGTTCCCAGTCGATCGAGCGTTTCCATTTCAACGTGTTGGCGTCGTAGACCGCCACCTGGATATTCTCCCCGCGGCCGTCGTCGAAGGTTTCGATCCCGGCGTAAATCTCCCCGTCCCACACGTCGATGTCGCCGATGTGGTTGGCAGCCAGCGGCAGCCCCTCGAACGGCCGCTCGTTTTTGGCCGCCAGCCGCCCCTGCTTGTCGTATTTATAGAGCGCCGTGCTGCCCGACACATAGTAAAAATTCGAATCGGCGGCGACACCCTGCCGTCCCTCGACGGGAATCACGCGTTTCAGCCGGTACTCCGACCCCAAATTCTGCGCCCCGAGCGGCATTCCGGCCGCCAGCAGCGACGCCAGCATCAAAATTCGTTTCATAACGGTATCGTTTTATGCGGCCTCCGGCAAAAACGGGGCCGGAGCGTTCCCGATGTGGAATCCGCTCCGGCCCGTGTTCAAAGCGGAGTTCCGCCTATTTTCTCTTCGCGCGCTGCTGGGCCTCCTGCTGACGCATCAGCTCCTCGTAGCGCTGCTGGAATTTCGATTTCTTGCCTTTCGACTTCTTCGCGGCGTTCGCCTGCATGATCGCGTGGATCTTGTTGTCGTCGACCATGCGCCGGATGACGAGCGTCTGCCCGATGGTGAAGATATTCGACAGCAGGTAGTAGTAGCAAAGGCCGCTCGAATAGCTGTTGAACCAGAAGAGCATCATAATCGGCATCATGTAGACCATCATAAACTTCATGCCGGCCATCTGGGGCTGCGACGACGCCGTCTGCTGGTAGTTGAACCAGGAGTATCCGAACAGCGACACCGCCATCAGCAGGGCGAACAGCGAAACGTGATCGCCGTAGAAGGGAATCGAGAACGGCAGGTTCACGATGCTGTCGTACGACGAGAGGTCGTCGGCCCACAGGAAGGGCTGCTCGCGCAGCTCGATCGACGCGGGGAAGAAGCGGAACATGGCGATCAGGATCGGCATCTGGATCAGCATCGGAATACAGCCGCCCATGGGGTTGATGCCCGCCTTTTTATAAAGCTCCATCGTCGCCTGCTGCTTTTTCATGGCGTCCTCCGGCTTGGGATACTTCTTCGCCAGCTCGTCGATCTGGGGTTTGACCAGACGCATCTTGGCCATCGAAACGTAACTCTTGTAGGTCAGCGGCGAGATCACCAGCTTCACCAGAAGCACCAGGATGAAGATGATGATGCCGAAACTGCCGATGTAGTTGCGCAGGAAGTCGAAGACCGGAATCACGCACCAGCGGTTGACCCATCCGAAGATGCCCCAGCCCAGCGGCACGAGACGCTCCAGATAAATATCCGCACCGCCCGGCTCCCCGATCTTCTTGAGGATCGAGTACTTGTTGGGGCCGAAATAGAATGCGAAGTCATACCCTTCGGTCTGCGGCGTATAGGGCACGCCCATCTGCGCCGTGAAGGTCTTGAGCAGCGACGACTCGGGAGCCGCCGTGTCGAAGGCGAGGTTGGCGTAGGACACGTTGTCCGGGGCGATGAACACCGACGAGAAGAACTGCTGCTTGAAAGCCACCCAGTTGACCTGCGTCGAGATGTTCTTCGACTTTGCACCTTCGCTCATGCCCAGCTCCTCGATCGAGGTCTCGTCGGGGAAACGGTACGAGAGCGTGGTGTACATGTTCTCGTTCTGGAAACCCTTCTCGTTCTGGAAGGTGGTGTTCGCCCAGTCGATCTGAATCTGCGTCTGGTTGGCCATCTCCGGAGCCATATTCACCAGCCGCACGTCGAAGTCGACGAGGTAGTCGCGCTCGGGAGCCGCCGTATCATATATAAGGTAACGGTACTCCAGATAGGCCCCCTCCGCCACCGGAAGGCGCATCACGACGCTCTTGGCTCCGTCCGCCTCCCCCACTACGGGCTGGGCCGTGAACACGTAATCCAGCGTGTTGACCGGCACGTTCTTCAGCCCGTTCTTCAGATAGAACGAAAGCCCGAAACGCGCCGTGGCGGGGTCCATCATCTCGATTTTCCGGTCGCGTTTTCCGCGCGGACCGTATTGGGTGTAATCCTTCAGCGTGACGCCCTTGATCTGGCCGCCGCGGGTGGAGAAGAGCACCGCCATCACGTCGTTCTCCACGATGAATTCTTCGGCCTCCGCCTCGCGGGCCGCCGTCAGCGACTCGCCCAGCGTCTCCACCTGACGCTCGCGTACCGCTGCCGCAGCCTCTGCGGCCGCCACTTCGGCCTGCACGCCGTTACCCGACGCCAGCGAATCGGCCACGGGAGCCGCCGCACGCGCGGCTGCGGCCACCGAATCGACATAGGCCTCGTATGCGGCTTTCTGTTCCAGATACTCTTTCTGTTGCTGGCTGTTGAAATAGGCGAATCCCAGAAAAAGAACCGCTACGACGGCAATGCCTATGATTGATTTTTTATCCATTAAACTGTCTTCCTTTTTATCTTTTCAGAGGGTGATTACTTCTTCTCCGCATACGCCAGCGCGGCCTTCACAAAGGCCACGAACAGCGGCGAGGGGCTCAATACGGTGCTCTTGTATTCGGGATGGTACTGCGTACCGATGAACCAGGGATGGTTCTCGATCTCGACGACCTCCACCAGATTCGTGTCGGGATTCACGCCCACGGCCTTCATGCCGGCCGCCTCGAACTGCTCCAGATAGTCGTTGTTGAACTCGTAACGGTGGCGGTGACGCTCCGAAATGTTGAGTTTGCCGTAGGCGGCAGCGACTTTCGAGCCTTTCTTCAGCGCACAGGGATAGGCGCCCAGACGCATCGTGCCGCCTTTGGCCGTAACGCCCTTCTGCTCCTCCATCAGGTCGATCACCGGATGCGGCGTCTGCTCCATCTCGCTCGAATTGGCATCGGCGAGATTCAGCACGTGGCGCGCGAACTCGATCACGGCGCACTGCATGCCCAGGCAGATGCCCAGGAACGGGATGTTGTTCTCGCGGGCGAAGCGCACGGCCTCGATCTTCCCCTCGATGCCGCGGTTGCCGAAGCCCGGAGCCACCAGAATGCCGGACATCTTGCCCAGCTGCGCGCCTGCGCTCTCGCGGGTGATCTTCTCCGAATTGACATAGCGCAGCTTGACCTTGCAGTCATTGACCGCCCCGGCGTGGATGAACGATTCGCAGATCGACTTGTAGGCGTCGGGCAGTTCGGTGTACTTGCCGACCAGCGCGATCTCGATCTTCTTCGAGGGGTGTTTCACCTTCTCGACGAATGCGCTCCACGCGGCCATGTCCGGCTCTTTGTCGGCCGTCAGGTTCAGTTTGTCCAGCACGACCTCGTCCAGATGCTGTTCGTGCATTTTCAGCGGCACTTCGTAGATCGTCGGCACGTCGATCGACTCCATCACGGCGTTGGCGTCGACGTTGCAGAACAGCGCCACCTTGCGCTTGAGCGCCGTCGACAGCGGATGTTCGGCGCGCAGCACGAGGATGTCGGGCTGGAGACCGTTCTCCAGCAGGGCCTTCACCGAGTGCTGCGTGGGTTTGGTCTTCAACTCGCCCGAAGCGGCCATGTAGGGGATCAGCGTCAGGTGAACCAGCGCCGTATTCCGGTAACCCAGCGAATAGCGCAGCTGGCGCACCGACTCGATGAACGGCTGCGACTCGATGTCGCCCACCGTGCCGCCGATCTCGGTGATGATCACGTCGTATTTCTTGGTCTGCGCCAGCAGCTGAATGCGGCGTTTGATCTCGTCGGTGATGTGGGGAATGACCTGCACGGTCTTGCCCAGGTACTCGCCCTTGCGCTCCTTCTCGATGACGCTCTTGTAGATACGGCCCGTCGTGACGTTGTTGGACTTCGACGTGGGCTGGTTCGTGAAGCGCTCGTAGTGCCCCAGGTCGAGGTCCGTCTCGGCGCCGTCCTCGGTGACGTAGCACTCGCCGTGCTCGTAGGGGTTGAGCGTTCCGGGATCTACGTTGATGTAGGGGTCGAGTTTCTGAATGGTCACCGAGTAACCGCGGGCCTGCAACAGGCGGGCGATCGAAGCCGAAATAATACCCTTGCCGAGCGACGACGCCACGCCGCCCGTTACGAATATGTACTTGGGTTTGGAAAGTTTCATTACTGTTTTATTTATAAATTCGTTGTAACACCGTTCAGCGCCTTTTTCCGCAAGCCCCCGCCAAGGCGGGGGTTCGGGGGCGGGTCAAACCTGTATACACGGCGTTCCGCCGTGGGCCGGCGTCCGGAGCGGCAGGGCGATCCGATCGTCAGGCATTGTTATTTTCGTCCTGGTCCTGCTTGTCGATCAGCTTCACCTTCTCGATCGTCGAGGCCATCTCCTCGCGGGCGCGCTCGATCTTCGCACGCACGTCGGCCACCAACGCCTCGGCGTTCTTCGACTTGGCGAAGAAGCCGATGTTGTTCTCCAGGAGGCCGATCTCCTGCTCCAGCTGACGCACCTTGTTGTAGAGGCGTTCGCGTTCCGAGCGCAGGCGGCGGTCGCCCGACGCCTTGAACGACGAGACTTTCTCGCGGAAGCGGCCCATCGAACGGTCGCGCTCCGAACCGCGCAGCGTGTTGAACAGCTCGTCCACGGCGGCCTTGTACTTTTTCTGGATGGCGTCCTTCTGCTTGATGGGCACGAAACCGATCTCGCCCCAGCGGCGCTGGAACTCGCGGATCACCTCGTAGCCCCCGGCCTTCACGTCGGCCCCGGCCATTTCGGCCAGCAGGGCGAGTTTCTTCTGCAGGTTCTCCTCGTGCTCGCCGTCGACGCTCGCGAAGTGCGACGCCTTGCGCTCGAAGAACTTGTCGCAGGCAGCGCGGAAACGCTTCCAGACGGCGTCCGAATGGCGCCGCGACACGGCTCCGATCTGCTTCCAGCGGGCCTGGAGGGCGATCAGTTCGTCGGTGGCCTTCTTCCACTCCTCGCTGTTCATCAGCGACTCGGCGGCCTCGCAGATCTCAATCTTCAATTGAAGGTTGTGCTCCATCTCGGTCTTCATTCCGGCATAGAACTGCCGCTTTGCCTCGAAGAAACGGTCGCACGCCGTGCGGAAACGTTCGTAGATGCGGTTGTTATCTTTCTTCGGCGCGAAACCGATGGTCTTCCAGGTCTTCTGAATCTCCAGCAGACGGTCGCTCGCGCGGTTCCACTCCTTGCGGGTGGTGAGCGGCTGGGACGAAAGTTCCTCCGTGGCGACGCACAGCCCGGTCTTGAGTTCGAGGTTCTTCACCTGCTCGCCCTTCAGCGTTTCGAAATGCTCCTGATGCTGTTTGTTGATGCGGCTCGACGCGGCTTTGAAACGCTCCCAGAGCGCCTCCTTGTACTCATTGGCGACGGGACCCGTCTCGCGCCACTCGTCATGGAGTTTTTGCAGCTTGTGGAACGCCTCGACGACGGAAGGCTCCAGCACCAGCGCCTCGGCCTGCTCGCAGAGGGCTACCTTCTGTTCGTAGTTCTTCTTCAGATCGAGGTCGCGCAGCTCCTTGTTGATCTTGATGAAGCTGTAAAAATTCTCGACGTGCAGATTGTAGGTCTCCCACAAATCCTTGACATGCTGCTGCGGCACGATGCCGGTATCCTTCCAGCGCTGCTGCAACTCGCGGAACTTGTTGAACGTATGGTTGAGCGTCTCGTCCGAATTGACCAGCTCCTTCAGCTCCTCGATGATCGCCTGCTTGACCTTGAGATTCGCCTCCTTCTCGGCTTCGAGGTTGGCGATGAACGCGTCGCGGCGGCGGCGGTACTCCTTGAACTGCTCCTTGAGCTGGATTTCGGCGCCGTCCACCGAAGGAGCGAAATCCTCCTCGGCGCCGCCCTCCTCGACGAAGCGGCGGCGTGCGGCCTCGACCTCGGCGCGGCGGATGCGGTAAAAGGCGATCTTCAACGCCTCCACATCCCGGCGGATCGACTGCACGGGCTGCTCTTCGAGCATCCGGGCGAACAGGGCCACCAACTCCTCCTTGCCTTTTCCGGCGAACTTGTCCTCCTCGGGCTTCTGCGCGGCGAGTTCCTCCGCGGCCTCCTCCTCGGGCGTCGCGCCCTCGATCTCCAGCCCGGCATTCTGCGCCGCGAGCGCAGCCTCCTCATCGGCAAAGTCCACCTGCACGTCCCGGGACGCGTCCTCCTCCGATTCCGCAACCTCCTGCCCGGCGGCAGGCTTGATCCGGGCACGTTTGGCGCGCGGCGCAGCCTCCTCGCCGGAAATCCGCTCCGCAGCGGCCTCCTCCGCAGGCGTTTCTGCGGCGGGCGTCTTCGTCACGGCGGATTCCGCGGGCGCATCCGCAACCTCCGCAACGGGTTCTTCCGCAACGGCGGACGCCTCCGCAGCCGGTCCGGCGGCGGGCATTTCGGGTTCAGGGACTCGGGCAGTCACGGCAGGATTCGCTTGCGCATCTTCAGCCGCAGGGCTGACTTGCTCCTCGGGAGCAGGAAGTGTCGGTTTTTCAGTAGCCATTTCAGTACACGTTTTTGGTTCCCGCATGTGCGGGAGCATATAAATCTTGCAAATATAACCATTTTATGCGGAACGCCGAAAAGATTTCGTCAAAACATGCAACAACGCCGCCCTGCGGAAGCGCGAAATCGCTGCATCCCGGCACGGCGGCGCAATTTTCCGGTCTGTTCCGGCCCTTCGTCAGCGCTTGCGGCCCTTTGCGGCAATGCGTTTGGGCGCAGCCTGACGGCCCGTGGTGACGGGACGGCCGCTGCGGCGGACGCTCCTGGTCCCGCCGCCGCGCTTGGGCTTCTCCCATGCCGCGGCATCGTCGTAACGCTGGAAAGCCTCCCAGTCGAACCCGTCGTTGCCGCCTGCCGGAGACGCGTTCCAGTCGTTCTCGGCCTTTTTCCGGCTCCGCGTCACGGGACGCCGCTCCCCGGCGTCGTCCGCCGTTTCCGCGGTTTCCCTGCGCGGCCGCCTTTCGGAGCGGAACTCCTCCGCGCCCTCGGGCTGCCCGGCCTTCCTGCGGCCCCGCGTCTCGGAACGAGGCTCTCCGGCCGATTCGCTTCCGGACGCGCCTTCGCCGCCGTTGCGACCCTCCGTAGCCGGCCGACGCCGCTTTCCGCCGCCGTTCTCCGCATCGGAACCGTCGATCTTGGCGATGCGGCGACGGCCTCCCGAGGCGTTGAGCTGCCCCACGACCGCCTCGGCGTCGCTGAACGGCACGCTCACCAGCGAATAGTTCTCGAAGACACGCACGTCGTCGATATTCTTGTCCCGCAGTCCGCACTTGCGCTTGAGCATCTCCACGATCCGGCGGGCCGTGTAGCCGTCGCGGCCCCCGAGCGCCAGGAACAGCCGCGCCTTGCCCTTGCGGTCGACCGAGAACGAACGGATTTCGGGATAATTGCTCTGATCCAGTTCACTGCGGAAAGCCAACCGCAGCAAGGCCCCCAGCGCCACGTCGGGCGCATAGCTTTCGAGCAGTTCGGCCGCGATGTCGGCGTAGTCGCCGTAGCTCTCATTGGCCACGATCTCCTGCAAATCGTCCTTGATCTTGGCGCGCTTCATCGCCACGATGTCCTGCGGCGAAGGCAGCGTCTCCCGCTTGATGTCGGCCTTGATGTCGCGCATCATCCAGTTGAAACGGCGCAGTTCGGCGCCCGAAATGAAGGTGATGGCCGTACCCTGGTTGCCGGCGCGGCCCGTACGGCCGATGCGGTGGACGTAGCTCTCCGAATCCTGCGGCAGCGAATAGTTGATCACGTGCGAGAGGTTCGACACGTCGATACCCCGCGCGGCCACGTCGGTCGCCACCAGAATGTTGACCGCCTTGTCGCGGAACTTGCGGAGAATCTTCTCGCGCTGGGCCTGCGACACGTCGCCGTGCAGCCCCTCGGCCGAATAGCCCTGGGCCACCAGACGCGTCGCCACCTCGTCCACGCCGATCTTCGTGCGGCAGAAGACGATGCCGTAAAAGTCCGGTTCGATGTCGATGATGCGCGTCATGGCGTCGAACTTGTCGGCTTCGCGCACCTCGAAATAGATCTGGTTCGTGAGGTCGGCCGTCAGGTGCTGCGACTCCACGCGCAGCACCTCCGTATTGCGCATGTAAGCCTCCGAAAGACGGATGATCCGCTCGGGCATCGTGGCCGAAAAGAGCAGCACGCGGCGGTCTTCGCCCGTATGGCCCATGATCTCCTCGACATCCTCCACGAAGCCCATGTTGAGCATTTCATCGGCTTCGTCCAGAACCAGGAAACGGACCTTGTCCAATTTGAGCGTACCGCGGCGGATGTGGTCCAGCACGCGCCCCGGCGTGCCGACGACGATGTCGACGCCCCGCGACAGGCGGCGCAGCTGCTCGCTCATCGCGGCCCCTCCGTAGATGGCCGTGATCGAGAGCCGTCGCTCGCGGTTGTAACTCAAAAGTTCCTCGGCGGCCTGCACGGCCAGCTCGCGCGTCGGGACGAGGATGATGGACTGCACGCCCTCTTTCGAAGGCTCGATCTGCTGGAGTATCGGCAGCCCGAAAGCCGCCGTTTTACCCGTGCCGGTCTGGGATTGCGCGATGATGTCGTTCTCTCCCGAGAGCAGACGGGGAATCGTAAGTCGTTGGATGGAGGTGGGTGTTTCGAACCCTTTTGCCTGGACGGCCGCGAGCATCTTCTCGCTGAGGCCTAAAGCGCTGAAATCAGCTTCGTTGATCATATATAAATAGTTGAAAGGCCAAAGGTACGACAATTTATTGAATATTCGCCGGAAAATCATTATCTTCGCAAAAAGTTACGCACACACGGCCCCTCGCGGGCCGCCTGACCGAAAACCGACACCATGAGTCACCGTATCCTGCTGGTCGACGACGAGGTAGACATCCTCGAATTCGTCCGTTACAACCTCGTACGCGAGGGTTACGAAGTCTTCACGGCCGAAAACGGCGCCGAGGCGCTGAAAGCGGCCGCCGAATGCCGTCCGCACCTGATTCTGCTGGACATGATGATGCCGGTGATGGACGGGGCGCAGACCTGCCGCGCGATCCGCCGAAACCCCGTGCTGAAGGACACGATGGTGGTTTTCCTCTCGGCGCTGGGCGAGGAGGGGCAGCAGCTGGCAGGGTTCGACGTGGGAGCCGACGACTACCTGACCAAACCTATCAAGATGAAGCTGCTGGTAAGCCGCGTGCAGGCGATCCTCAAGCGCATCGACGCCGACAGACCTCCCGAGAAGGCCCCGGCCCCGGGGCTCACGGTCGACCGCGAGCGTTACACGGTGATCCGCGACGGACAGGAGATCACCCTCCCGCGCAAGGAGTTCGCGCTGCTGGACCTGCTCCACTCGTCGCCCGGGAAGCTGATTCCCCGCGAGGAGATCTACGCCAAGATATGGGGCACGGAGGTCGTCGTGGGCGACCGCACGATCGACGTGCACATCCGCAAGCTGCGCCAGAAGATCGGCGACGAACGCATCGTCACGGTCAAGGGCGTGGGATATAAATATGAACCCTGAAACGAAAGGTGAAAATTGGATTGTCATTCCGGGAAGAGCCGAAGGACCGACGTGGAAATCCGCTGAACGCGTTGTGAGGTTACGACCTTTGATCGGATTGCCGCGTCGCCACGCTCCTCGCAATGACGGGAGGGGGGGGGCAGGCGACCGAATCCGTTTGTCCGGACGAAGCGATTTTGAATTGTGAATTATGAATTATGAATCGAAAAAATACCGCCGCATCGTCGTCAAGATCGGCAGCAATGTGCTCACCCGCGAGGACGGACGGCCCGACACCACGCGCATCTCGGCGCTCGTGGACCAGTTGGCGCGCCTGCACCGGGCCGGCACGGAGTTCATCCTCGTCTCGTCGGGCGCCGTGGCCTCGGGCCGCAGCCTGCTCGAAACCCGCGTCGGACGCATCGACACCGTTTCGGCCCGCCAGCTCTTCTCGGCCGTCGGGCAGGTGAAACTGCTGAACCGCTACTACGACCTCTTCAACGAATACGGCATCGCCTGCGGGCAGGTGCTCACCACCAAGGAGAGCCTCTCCACGCGGCGGCAGTACCTCAACCAGCGCAACTGCATGGAGGCGATGCTCGCGGCGGGCGTCGTCCCGATCGTCAACGAGAACGACACGATCTCGGTCACGGAGCTGATGTTCACCGACAACGACGAACTTTCGGGTCTCGTGGCGGCGATGATGGGAGCCGAGGCGCTCGTCATCTTGAGCAATATCGACGGCATCTACGACGGTTCGCCTTCGGACCCCGCCTCGCAGGTCATCCGCCGCGTCGCCCCGGGCCGCGACCTCTCGCAGTACATCGACACGGCGCGTTCCTCGCGCGGTCGCGGAGGCATGACGACCAAGAGCCGCATTTCGTCGCGCGTGGCGGGCGAGGGCATCGAGGTCGTGATCGCCAACGGCCGCCGCGACAATATCCTGACGGATCTGATCCTCACGGACCGCGACGTCGTATGCACGCGTTTCGAAGCGGCTCCCCGACCGGCTTCGGGGGTCAAGAAGTGGATCGCCAGCAGCGAAGGCTTCGCCAAGGGCGCCCTGCACCTCGACGCCGGGGCCGCCGCGGCCGTCTCGCAGAGCAAGGCCGCGAGCATCCTCGCCGTGGGCGTCACGGCCGTCGAAGGGGATTTCGAGCGCGACGACATCGTACGCATCCTCTCGCCCGAAGGCGCCCCACTGGGCGTGGGCCGCATCTCGTGCGACAGCGCGACGGCCCGCCGCAACCTCGGCCGCAAAGGTCTCAAACCGCTGATTCACTGCGATTACCTATATCTGGAATAAAAATGGAATACGATACGATCTTCGCCGCCGCCCGGCGCGCCGGCAACGAACTGGCCCTTGTCGACGCCGGGCGATTGAGCCGCACCGTCGTGAAAGCCGCCGCCCTGCTGCGGGAAAACGCCGGAAAAGTGCTCGCGGCCAACGCCCTCGACCTGGAGGCGATGGACGCCGATTCACCCATGCGCGACCGCCTGCGGCTGACGGCGGAACGCATCGCCTCGATCGCCGCCGACATGGAATCCGTCGCCGGACTGCCCTCGCCGCAGGGCGAAACGATCGCCGAATGGACCCGTCCCAACGGCATGACCCTCCGCAAGGTCCGCGTGCCGTTCGGCGTGGTGGGCATGATCTGCGAGGCGCGCCCCAACGTCACGGCCGACATTTTCTCGCTCTCGATGAAGACGGGCAACGCCTGCGTGCTGAAGGGCGGCAGCGACGCCCGCCGCTCCAACGAAGCCATCGCCGTCCTGCTCCGCGAGGCGCTCCGCAGCGAAGGCATCGACCCGGCGGCCTTCACCCTGCTGCCCGCGGGTCACGAGGCTGCCGGAGCGCTGCTGAACGCCGTGGGTTACGTCGACGTGGTGATCCCGCGCGGCGGCGCGGGACTGATCCGCTTCGTGCGCGAAAACGCCCGCATACCCGTGATCGAAACCGGGGCGGGCATCGTCCACACCTACTTCGACCTCGACGGCGATCTGACGAAAGGCCGCGCCGTGGTCTGCAACGCCAAGACGCGGCGCGTCAGCGTCTGCAACGCCCTCGACTGCCTCATCGTCCACCGCGAACGGCTCCGGGACCTCGCGGAACTGTGCGACCCGATGGCCGCCGAACGCGTCACGGTCTACGCCGACGCGGAGGCGTACGCCGCACTCGAAGGCCGCTACCCCGCGTGCCTGCTCCGCCCCGCCGCGGAGGAGCACTTCGGGACCGAATTCCTCGACTACAAGCTGGCCGTGCGGACCGTCGACTCCCTCGACGAAGCTCTGGCGCACATCGCCCGCTACTCCTCGCACCACAGCGAAGCCATCGTCACCGAAAATGCCGGGACGGCCCGGGAGTTCACCCGGCGGGTCGATGCGGCGTGCGTCTACGTCAACGTCTCGACAGCCTTCACCGACGGCGGCCAGTTCGGATTCGGCGCCGAGGTCGGCATCTCGACCCAGAAACTCCACGCCCGCGGCCCGATGGGGCTGCCCGAACTCACGACCTACAAATACGTGATTTCAGGCAACGGACAGACCAGAGAGCCATGACGGTCACGCCGCCGCCCACCGTTTTCGCGGCATCCCGCCGCGTTCCCGACTCCGCCCCGCGCGGGCGAAGCGGAGTCGCCGCGCACCGATGCATCCCCCGACGCCCCTCGCGGAAGGGAAACGCCGCCGCATGGCCCGGACGGCCGGCGCCAAAACGGCCCCGACGCCATATGTGACAAAAATTCCACTTATTTCGGCAAATAATTGAACGATTCGTAATCATTTTTTGCTTAAATTTGCACATCCGTAAAATAATACATATATTTAAATTATGATTCGTGAACTTTTCGCCGTGGGCCTGGGAGGCGCCGCCGGAAGCATCGTCCGCTATATGCTCTCCGTCTGGCTGCTCGGAGGGCACACGCTGCTGGGTTTTCCGGCCGGAACGTTCACGGTCAACGCCGCGGGATCGCTGCTGATCGGCATTCTGCTGGAGACCACGAATTCGGCTGCGGCAGGATGGTTGCTCATCGCAGGATTCTGCGGAGGGTTCACCACCTTTTCGACCTTTTCGGCCGATGCCGTGCGGCTGCTGCGTGCCGGAGACTACGGGCCTGCGACGGCCTACATTGCGTTGAGCGTCGCGGTCTGCATCGCCTTCGCCGCACTGGGCATGTGGATCGGAGCGCAAATTGCACGCAATTAAAAATGAAAAATTAAGAATTAAAAATAACCTGCAACCCGGTTAAATCCCGGTCGCGCTGCGACAAGCCCCCCGAGGAGGGGATTTAGGGGAGGGTCAGAATTGGATACGCGGCGGAACGCCGCGAATTAGATGGCTGAATTTGCCCGAGGTCAGGCTTGTAAACGACGCCAAAGGCGGCGACGACACCGCCCGGAAGCACAACGACGAAGAAAAAACGCAAACAACCGGATTGCAGCCCTAAAGCGAATGAAACGTACGCCATCTCCCTCCCCGAGGGAGGGCCGGGGTGGGGTCAGGCTTGTAAACGACGCCGAAGGCGGCGACAACACCGCCCGGAAGCGCAACGACGAAGAAAAAACATAAAAACTTAAAATAAACTTTCAAGAGATTAGCAGGATAGCGCAACGAGAGGCGTAAAGTGTTGGTTTGTAATTAATAGCGCGTTAATTTGCGTTATGCGGGAATTGGTTCGATACGGTTTTACAGCCTATCGCCGACAAAGAATCGTTACCAGATC
>ERZ827520.552-NODE-552-length-58061-cov-6.946540_pt1 | contig 58061 bp, 45 predicted proteins | sample MGYA00519581_ERZ827520 | MGnify/ENA primary metagenome ERZ827520 (study PRJEB31778, sample SAMEA3449339) | human gut metagenome | biome: human gut; feature: human-associated habitat; material: faeces | place: United Kingdom | collected 2010/2012 ... | reverse complement strand
CCGATTGCGACCACTGCGAGAAGATACCCGATTGCGATAGTTGCGACAAGGTCGCTAATTGCGACGAGTGTGACAAAATACCCGACTGCGACCACTGCGAGAAGATACCCGATTGCGATAGTTGCGACAAGGTCGCTAATTGCGACGAGTGTGACAAAATACCCGACTGCGACCACTGCGATAAGATACCCGATTGCGATAGTTGCGACAAGGTCGCTAATTGCGACGAGTGTGACAAAATACCCGACTGCGACCACTGCGATAAGATACCCGATTGCGATAGTTGCGATAAGGTAGTAAATTGCGACGAGTGTGAATACAAGAAAGTAGTTGAAGAAGCGGTAAAGGCTTATGTCGGCAAAGAAAAGGCTTATGCTTGCGCAGAAACTACGGCAACTGAACGTTGCGTAGCAGAAGACGTTGCAACCGAACCTGACGCAGAAGAAGCGGAAGTCGTTAAAGCGACGGAATCACCCGAAGGCAACGTTGCGTTCTCGGCGACCAGAGAAACCATCGACGAAAGATATTTGGCTTTGCCCGGCGAATACAAAAATTATTACGATGAGATTGTTAAGCATGCGGCAAGCATCGAGAAGAGCAAGCGTTACAAGAACGCTCGTTACGAAGAGTACAAGGTCGGTAAAAACAGCCTTGTCAGAATGCTTATCAAGAGAGGACTTGTGGTTTGCGAATTCGTTATACCTAACTTCGATTTCCGTAACTACGTAAACGATAACAAGGTTGCTATCAAGCAAGCTCCCATTACGCTCAAAGTTGTAGACGAAGAAAAGCTTCAGATTGCAAAAGATACCATCAATATTGCAGTTAGAGCAATAGAGGAAGAAAAGGAGTACAAAAAAGAACAAGCTCGCCAAAAACGCAGAGAAAGAGCAAGACAGGCGGCTGCTGCGTCCGAGGAATCCGAGGAATAATTATTGTACATATTAGTCACGTTTCTGATTTAACGGTAAAGTCCGTAGCCGATAGGCTTCGGACTTTTTTCTTTCTAAGTGTTGCACTTAGTTTGACAATTCATCTCGTTCATTGTGTGCAGAGAAAGAAAACGAAAGCCGTAATTGACTTTACGTTATGACGCAAAACAATAAATATAGACGCATTTTAATAAGAAGAGTAAGTAAATGCAATAATATATATTGTGAAAACCCTCAAAAGCTACAAAATTTGCAAAAATTTCCTTGCATTTTATCCGTTAATAAGATATAATATGGATTATGTTTTTGATAGCGGAATTGTTTAATGAAAAGTAAATTAAAGAAAATTTTAATATTCGTTGCTTTTTTGGCAATTATCGCCGGACTGCTCTTATTCTTGTTTTCGGGCGGAAATGCAGAAATTCTCAAAAAGATAATTAACGGAGAAATCGACAGGGACGAATTTAACGGATTCGGTTATCGCGGGGTTATTGTTATAGTAATTCTTACGGTTTTTCAGGTTATTTTACCTTTTATGCCTGCGGAACCCGTTCAAGTGCTTTCGGGGATGATTTACGGGGCATTGAATGGGTTTTTAATATGCTTGGGCGGCGTCATTCTAGGCAATTCCATTATCTATGCGCTTTACAAAATTTACGGGGACAAATTAGGTAAATACTTTCAAAAGAAGCTAGATATAGACTTCGAGAAGGCTCGTCATTCCAAACGAGTAGCCGCATTTGTGTTTATACTGTACTTTTTGCCGGCAATACCGTACGGCTTGATCTGTTTTTTTACCGCAACGCTTAAGACAAAATATCCTCGATATATGGCACTTACGACTTTCGGATCCATTCCGTCTATCATTATCGGGATAATGTTAGGAAGAATGACAATGGTAGCAAGTTGGGTGACGTCGCTGATTGTTTTCGTTTCCATAGTCGTTCTTATTGTAATAATGTACGTAAACCGCAAAAAGATTTTTGCGTACGTAAATAAGCGAGTGGCCATGGATAAGGAGTATTCGTCAAAAACGGTTGTAAGAAAAGGAAGCAACTTTTTTGTAAGAAGAGTAATCTGCGCAATTACGTTTTGGTGCAATTGCCGCATAAAAGTGCGCATAAACAAGGACGTGAAAAAATTGGAAAAGCCGTCGCTCGTTTTGGTTACGCACGGTTCGTTCGTAGATTTCTTTTATGCCGCTGCCGTCACTAAAAAGGATAAGCCGCACTTTATTACAAACAGAATGTATTTTTATAAAAAAAGCTTGGGTAAATTTATTAAAGACGCAGGATGTATACCCAAAAGCATATTTACGCCCGACCTTGAAACGGTTAAAAACTGTTTTAGAGTAATAGGCTATAACGAAGTGCTTGTAATGATGCCGGAAGCGAGGTTAAGTACGGTAGGGCAATTTGAAGAGATACAGGACGTAACTTACAAATTTATTCAAAAACTTAATTTACCGGTATATGTGCTTAGAATCAACGGTAACTATTTTAAGTTACCGAAGTGGGCGAAGAAGATGCGAAGGGGCGGATTCGTGGAATGTAATTTAACCGAGCTGTTCAAGGCAGGCGAGGCGAATTCTATACCAATAGAAGAGCTTACGGAAAGAGTAAACGCAGCAATGTACTACGACGATTACGAGTGGTTGCAGGCTCATCCAAAAATCAGGTACAAAGGAAAACTCGCAGAGGGTTTGCATAACGTATTGTACAAATGCCCGGCGTGCGAAGGCGAGGACATGTCGTCAAAGGGCAAAAAGCTGAAGTGCAATTGTTGCGGAAGGGAATATACCCTTGATGACAGATATCGTTTCGATTGTGAGTTTCCTACAATAAAGGACTGGTATGCCTATGAAAAACGTTGTTTGCGCGAAGAGGTTTCCTTAAGTGCTTCCGTTACGCTTTTTCACTCGTGCAAAGACGGTAAAAGCATGCTCGAAAAGACCGGTTACGGACAATGTACATTGGATGCTGCCGGACTTACGTACGAGGGCATTGACGGAGAAAGAGAAATAGTAAAACAATTTCCGTTAAAGCAAATATATCGTATATTGTTCGGAGCCGGAGAGGACTTCGAATTGTATGAAGGCGATGAAATTTGGTATTTCGTACCCGAGGACGGAAGAGAGTGCGTTAAGTGGTATTTGTTCAGCCAGATTCTTAAGGAGCGAGAAGCTCAAGTCGAAAGCAAAACTAATGAAGAGTAGGTGATTATGGATTTTTCTAAATTTATAGTAAAGATTGCCGATACGCAGGCAGAAAAAGAACAGACGTATAGGCTGAGATATAAGGAGATGTTGAGGGAATTTAATAACGAGCTTTCTGAGTCCGAAGGATTGGACAAATCGGAGTATGACGATTATGCAAAACTGCTTATAGTGAAGGACGTCGAAAAAGATGAAGTTATAGCGTCTTATCGTCTTACGGATCCCGCAGATCTGCCGAGCGGCATGAAACTCGTTTGCGAGTCGGAGTTTAATATAGATAAAATAAGAGCGACCGGCGACAAAATTTGCGAAGTAAGCAGAGCCATAGTACATAAAGACTACCGAGACGGAGCGGTAGTAATGCTGCTCGTAAAGGGCATGCTAAACTATGTAATCGACAACAAGTTTCGATTTATTTTAGGCGACGCAAGTTTTTTCGGTACGGACAAAAGTAAATACGTCAAAGAGTTATCTTTTTTGGCGCAAAGACACGGTATCGACGAAGCCCTGATGGTAACGTCATTGGACGACGAGCAAATAGAACAAATCGACACGAGCAATTATAACGAAAAAGAAATGTCGAGGATGTTGCCTCCGCTGCTGAGGACTTACCTTATGTTCGGTTCAAAAGTTTCGGATACGGCGTTTACCGATAACGAATTTAAAAGCGTGGACGTGTTCGTTTTGCTCGATACGCAAAATTATAACGAAGCGGCGGTCAGAAGATTTATAAGGTAATTTTATACAGGTTACAAAAACTCAATTACGAATGGATTTCATCTTTCTAATCGTTTTTGCGGCGACAAAAGCCACTCGCAATATACTCGATATAACTTCGAGCGTTTGCTAGGCAGCAACAAAGTTGCAATGCGGTCGGGTTCTCATCGGCGAAAATGCTTCGATAATAGGTGTGGCGAATGGGATCACTAACATAATTATTGTAAAAAATGCGAAGGAAACGATTTAGACGATTCCCTTCGCATTTTACTTATTACGTCGTATTATATACCTGTTATGTCAGATGTTAATCTTCGATTATAACTTCCTTTATTACAACCGGAGTTGTGGGGACATCGTCGTAGTACATCCATTTGCCTGTCGGCGTTTTGCTGATAGCTATCGCTTTGTCTAACGATTCTTTGTCTCTTACCTGACCGAATGCGGCGTATTGTCCGTCGAGATACGAACAGTCGTCTACACATATAAAAAATTGGCTGGAAGCGGAGTCTTTTACGTTAGTACGAGCCATGGATATAACTCCGGATTGGTGACTTATGTCGTTGTTTATGCCATTTTCTCTGAATTCGCCCTTTATCGTAGGGGCGTTTTTTTGATCGAGCCCTTCGTTAAATTCAAAGCCTCCGCCTTGAATCATAAAACCGGGAATAACTCTATGAAAACACAGTCCGTTATAGAAATTCTCTTTTGCAAGTTTTACAAAATTTTCTACCGTAATCGGAGCAACTTCGGGATATAGTTCTAGCCGTATTTCTCCGTCGTCGAATTTTATTGTAGCGTTAATCTTTTTCATAAATACCTCCTGAGTTATTTTAGCATTATGTGGGGCGATAGGTCAACGAAATGAGATAGAAAACGAACTTTCATCAAAAGAAAATAATAACGATTAGAAAAATCGGTAACTTTTTGGCTTAATTTAGATAAAATAACGGTAGAAAAAGTCTACTTATAATTCGATTTTGCACTTGACATCTTTTTTTTCGTATGGTATCATATAAGGCAAGGGCGGAAGCGGATTTATTTGCCGCATTCGATTATGTCTGTCAGGAGGGCAAATGCAGTTTTTGTGGCTATGGTTGGGAGTGATCGCAGCATCTCTTCTCATCGAATTTATCACAACCGAATTCGTAAGCATTTGGTTTGTGCCCGGTTCTGTGGCGGGAATTGTGCTTGCGCTTTTGGACGTAAGCATTGTTTGGCAGATTCTTGCGGTTACCGTCGTAAGTTTTGCGTTTTTGATAGCGTTCAGACCGCTTGCTATGAAAATGCTTAAAAAAGACGTAAAGACAAATACGGACGCATTAATCGGCAAGAAAGCAAAACTAATCGGAGATATTACCGAGGACAATAACGGCAGCGTAAAATTCGGCGACGTTGTATGGACGGCGACGAGCGAAACCCCGATAAGCGCAGGCGCATACGTGCAGGTAGTGAGCATATCGGGGAATAAATTAATAGTAAAGGAGATAAAACAATGAGTTTAATCAGTTCGGCAGGCAGCACAGTGGGCATAATTGCTTTGGTGGCAGTGGTAGTAATCTTTTTTATAATTTTGGTTACGTCCATAAGGGTGGTAAGACAGGGAACCGCCGTGGTTATCGAAAGATTCGGTAGATACCATCGTACGCTTTCGACCGGTATCAACGTCATTTTCCCGTTTATCGATAGGGCAAGACCCATTATCAGTGTTAAGGAAAAAGTTGCGGATTTCCCGCCTCAGCCCATAATAACCAAGGATAACGTAACAATGCAGATAGATACCGTAGTGTATTATCAGATTACCGATCCGAAACTTTATTGCTACGGCGTGGAAAGACCTATTTCCGCTATAGAAAACCTTACGGCGACAACGCTTCGTAACATTATCGGTGAAATGGAACTCGACGAAACGCTCACAAGCAGGGACACTGTAAACAGCAAAATGAGAGCGATTTTGGACGAAGCGACCGATCCGTGGGGTATCAAAATCAACAGAGTGGAACTTAAAAACATCGATCCGCCGAGGGCTATACGAGAAGCCATGGAAAAGCAGATGAAGGCGGAGCGAGAAAGACGTGAGACCATACTTTTGGCAGAAGGCGAAAAGCGCAGCGCTATTCTTAAGGCGGAAGGCGAGAGAGACAGCGAGATTCTCAGAGCGGAGGCGCAGAAAGAGGCGGAAATACTTAGAGCCGAAGCTAAAAAACAGGCGCTTATCATTGAGGCGCAAGGTCAGCAGGAAGCGATAAAACTTATCGTGGACGCAAAGCCGGACGCAGCTTATATCACGTTGCAGGGTTACGAAGCGCTTAAGACGCTTGCGGACGGAAAAAGCACAAAACTTATCGTTCCCAGCGAATTGCAAAACGTGGCTACCCTTTGCTCGACTATAAGGGAAACGTTGACGGCGACCGAAGCAAAAGAAAAACAAAACGATAAATAAAATAACTGAAAAGGATACAAAATATTTGTATTACGGTTAATCAAGCAAAGCCGTTTCGAGTTAATCGAAGCGGCTTTTTGTCAGCAAAGTTATTGACAATATTTTTTAGGTATGGTAGACTTTTAAAGGAGGTGCCTTAGGAATGAAATCTAAATTGTTTGCTTTGATGCTTATGTCGGTTTTGGTTGGTTCGATATGTCTTTGCGCATGTGAAGAAGATCCCCCGCAAATAGAGTACAGAGATATGGCTAACGCCGAAATAATTACGCTTTATAACGACGTTACGAATTACGATAATTATCTCGGAAAAAAGGGCGCTAAGATAAAATTAGACATTGCAGTCTCACAGGACAGTCGCACTATAGCCGCTGCGCTGGATGCAAAAATAGATGCAAGAGACAATGCTAACGTTATGCTTAATGCGTATGCGGATATTACAATCTCTGCGCCTAAGGCTGTGTCGAAAGGCGGCGGCGTTGCTCCAATGAGCGTGTCTTCGCCGATATTCGATAAAAAACAAGTTAAGTATTCCGTTTTTGTGGATAAATCTGTCTTTTATGTAAGTAAAACGCAAAACGGAAACGTCGAATATGATTCCGAACAATTGCCGAGCGTAGGCGGAACTTCCGGTAACGTAAATTCGAGAGATAACGTAAATCTGTTGATAAGTACCGCACTTTCTTACGTCGATTTTAACATATCCGAGTATACCGAATATATAAGCGGTTCTTGTTACGATGACGACGGACATTATATAATAACCGTTGATTATCCGGGTGGGGAAGAGCAAGGAGTTGCTGTGGAAGCGTTCGTGTTAAAACTCGATATGATTTCGGATGGGCTTACGGCGAATAGCGCAAAAATCGAATTTAGGGCCCAAGGCGTTACCGTAACCGGCGAGTTTGGTATAGGCGACACGGAAATTCAAACTTTTTCTGATACCGAAAAAGCTAAGTACAACGGCACGCTCCTCGACGATTTTTCAGAGGGCGTTGCAGGCGACTTTTACGGCAAGTGGATCGGTGGCGGTTGCGAAGTGCAAATTTCCGAAAAGTCGGCATCTGCAACGGTAGAAAGCAAGAGCGGATCCGTAAAATTCTTTAGCTTGGGCAAGTATGCCGTTTTGGGCGGCGACGCAGGGCTTTATATTTTGCATCTTACTGACGAAGGAATGGAACTTAGCGACGGCTTTAAAAGTTATAGCCTGGTTAAGGCATCGGAGTAAGTCGATTCGATTTCCATAGCGGACAATATAAGATATTCGATTTTATCGGTTACGGCGGAAGAACAAATTTCGCCGTAACATTTTTTTGTAAACTTTGTCGTTTTGTTATAAGTTTGTTGACAATGGGCAACAAATACGGTATAATATAACATACGTTATACAACAATGGATTTTTAACGGCGAGGTGTAAACGATTATGCTGAAAATAGAACATCTTACAAAAAAATACGGCGAAAAAACGGCAGTGGACGATTTGTCGCTTACGATAGAAAAAGGCGAAATTTACGGCTTTATAGGACATAACGGGGCAGGCAAGACGACCACGATAAAGGCGGTCGCAGGCATACTTGCGTTTGACGACGGAGATATAAAGATAGACGGAATATCCGTAAAAGAACAACCTACGGAGTGTAAGCGTCGGATAGCTTATATTCCGGACAATCCCGATTTGTATGAATTTATGACGGGAATAGCATATCTTAACTTTGTTGCCGACATTTTCGGAGTGAGTAAGTCGGATAGAAGACAGCGGATTGCGAAGTATTCGGCAGCTTTTGAAATAACAAAAGACTTAGGCGGCGTCATATCTTCGTATTCGCACGGAATGAAGCAAAAGCTTGCAATAATTTCGGCATGGATTCATCAGCCTCAGCTTGTAATTATGGACGAACCGTTTGTCGGATTGGATCCTAAGGCTTCGCATCTTCTAAAGCAAATGATGAGAGAAAAGTGCAGCGAGGGCGGAGCGATATTTTTCTCGACGCACGTTTTGGAAACGGCGGAAAAACTGTGTGACAAGATAGCTATAATTAAGGGTGGTAAGCTTATCAAATCGGGGACAATGGAAGAGGTCAAAGGCGACGAATCGCTGGAAAACGTGTTCCTTGAATCGGAGGCTCCCAATGCTTAAAACGCTTATAAAAAAACAGTTGCTCGAAATCAACAGGGCGTTTTTCGTAAACGGGAAAACGGGCGTAATGAAATCAAAGAAATCCATTGTCGGCTATATTGTATTTTTTGTCGCAATGATTTTGCTTTTGTCTGCGTTCTTCTTCGTTGCGTGCATGGCTTTGTGCGTGCAGTTTGCTCAGACCGATTACAGATGGATTTATTTTACCGTAACGGGCGGAGCAGCGATTTTGTTCGGCGTGTTCGGTAGCGTGTTTAATACTTTTGCAACACTGTATTCGGCAAAAGATAACGATTTGTTGCTTTCTATGCCCATTCCCGTAAAATTCATTCTCGTTTCGAGACTTTTCGGCGTGTATATAATGGGCGCTCTTTACAGCGGAGTGTTTTTTTTGCCTGCTATGATAGCCTATTATGTATTCGGTTCGCCTACGCTTTTGGGAGTAATCGGGTCGATAGCGGTGTTTGCGATTATAACTGTATTTGTGCTCATACTGTCGTGCATTTTAGGATACGTCGTAGCGAAAATAAATCAAAAACTAAAAAATAAAAGCTTTTTTACCGTACTTATTTCAATAATGTTTATTGCAATATACTACGTCGTTTTTGCAATGAGCGAGCAAATCATAAACGGGTTGGTAGCTAACGGCGAGTCGATAGCGTCCGGAATAAAGCTATACGCATATCCATTTTATATAATGGGTAAAGCCGCCGACGGAGATATTTTAAGTATTGTCGTTTCGGCAGCGGTTATAGGGGCAGTGTTCGCTTTGGTGTACTTTATTCTCAATAAGAGCTTTTTAAAGATCGCAACCTCGTCGACGGCAACGGCAAAGGCAAAATCGGTAGGAGATAAAGATTACAAAGTGAAAAGTCTCAAAAACACGTTACTTTGTAAGGAATTTAAAAGATTTGCTTCCGACGCAAACTATATGCTTAACTGCGGGATAGGGTTATTGTTCGAAGTGGCTATCGGAGTAGTGGCATTTATATTTTCAGACGATTTGTCGCTGCTTATGAAAGAACTTGCCGAAAATATAAATTTAAGCGTGGGAGTCGTGGTCGCCGGTATAGTATTATTTGCCTCGAATACTACGAGCATTACCGCAGTTTCCGTTTCTTTGGAGGGTAAGAGTTATTGGCTGACGAGGTCGCTTCCCGTGCCAACGGTCGATATACTTAACGCAAAGGTAAAAGTTCAGGATATTTTGACGGTATCTACGGCGGTTGTTGCGTGCCTTTGCGTGGGCATCGCATTAAAAATCGGCGTAACGGAAACGGTTTTTGCCACAGCGGTCGTAGTTCCTAACATTATGTTTTTTTCTCGCCTTGGACTGTTCTTAAACCTCAAATTCCCCAATCTTAAGTATACTAACGAAACTATAGTCATCAAACAAAGCATGAGCATTTTTTTAGTTATATTGATCGGTTCGGTTTCCGATTTGGCGATAGTTTTCGGAGGAATCTTTCTCGGATTTGTTCCGTCGTGGCTGCTATGTGTCATTTTTGCGGTGTTTTTTGTAGCGCTTTGCGTGTTGACGGACTGTTGGATAAAGCGTATGGGCGTAAAAATTTACGAATCGTTAACTTGATTTTGTCGAGAGCGGACAATTTCGGGTGCATGGGGAGACAAACACGGATGTCGGACGGTGTAAGATATCGAAGGTAAAGCGTAGCGGTTGATTCCTCTATCCTTAATCGTATATAACGGCAACGGAATTTACCCGAGTCCGATTATAACAATGATTTAATAGTCTCATAGATATGGAAAAACGGCGTTCTTTTATTTTGAAGGACGTCGTTTTGTATAACGAAAACCACGCTATAGCGGCGGAAAAAGATTAACCGATGAACAAAACAAAAACTCCGATTTTGTTATAACGGGACGACCTGCCGGGTAAAAGAGATAAAACACAATCGGACATATTAAAATGAAAGAAGGAACAAGATAGCGTCGTTATAGCGTCGGTAAAAGTTTGGCGCATACGAAACGGAATTGCAGGTATTGCATACTATTCGTGCGGAATATCGCAGAAAGGTATTTTATGAAGCGAACGGAGTAGAAACAAGATAAATATTGAATATCCATATTGCATTACACGTTGCGCAGTTGCGATTATACAAAAGCAAACGCATATTTTTTTGTTTTTGACTTGCAAACGATTGACTTTGCTTGCGCCGTTGTAGTAGAATAACTATTGTGCGAAATTTTTATAAGTCGCACATTTGATTGTCCTAACCTATTTTTTCGGGGCGGGCAAGACTATCTTAAAAAAGGAGGTAGAGTAATAATGCCTACGATTAACCAGTTGATCAGAAAGGGCAGAGAGCAGGTAAAGTATAAGTCGCTTAGTCCTATACTCGAAAACAATCCTCAAAAGAGAGGTGTTTGTCTTTCGGTTACCACCACTACGCCCAAGAAGCCTAACTCGGCACTTCGTAAGATTGCCAGAGTTCGTCTTGTAAACAAGATGGAAGGTACTGTTTACATTCCGGGAATCGGACACAATTTGCAGGAACACAGCGTCGTGCTTATTCGTGGCGGCAGAGTGAAGGATTTGCCCGGTGTGAGATATCACATCATTCGCGGCACGCTTGATACAGCAGGCGTAGCAAAGCGTAAGCAAGCCCGCTCGAAGTACGGTGCTAAGAGATCCAAGTAATAGCGCCATCGAAAAAAAGAAAAAATTTAAAGGAGGAAATTAACTATGCCAAGAAGAAGCGGAGTTCCTCATCGTGACGTGTTACCCGATCCGAAGTTCGGCAGCAAGGTCGTTGCCAAGCTTACCAATCAGGTTATGCAGGACGGAAAGAAAGGAACAGCTCAATCGATCGTTTATGAAGCGTTCGATATTATAAAAGAAAAACTCGGCGCAGATCCCATGGACGTTTTTGCCAAGGCTATGGAAAACGTTATGCCCGTGCTCGAAACCAAAGCTCGCAGAGTCGGCGGTTCGACCTATCAGGTTCCCATCGAGATCAGACCGGAACGTAGACAAACGCTTGCAATAAGATGGATTGTTTCGTTTGCTCGTAATCGCAGCGAAAAAACCATGAAAGAAAAACTTGCAGGCGAGCTTATGGATGCTTACAATAACACCGGCGCATCCGTAAAGCGTAAGGAAGAAATGCACAGAGTAGCTGAGTCAAACAAGGCGTTTGCTCACTACCGCTGGTAACAGAGAGGTATCAATAGATGAGTGACAGACAGTTTAGTTTGGAAAACACCAGAAACATCGGTATAATGGCTCATATCGACGCAGGTAAGACCACTACTACCGAACGTATTCTTTTTTACACAGGTAAGGTTCATAAGATCGGCGAAGTACATGAAGGCGCCGCAACCATGGACTGGATGGCGCAGGAGCAGGAGCGTGGTATAACCATTACTTCGGCTGCTACCACCACCCAGTGGAAAGGTAAGAGAATCAACATTATAGATACCCCGGGCCACGTTGACTTCACTGTAGAAGTAGAACGTTCGCTTAAGGTACTGGACGGAGCCGTAGCGGTATTTTGCGCAAGAGGCGGCGTTCAGCCCCAGTCCGAAACGGTATGGCGTCAGGCAGATAAGTATGGCGTTCCCCGTATTGCATACGTTAATAAGATGGACTTCCAGGGCGCAAACTTCTTTAATGTAATCGACATGATGAAGACTCGTCTCGGAACCAATCCCTTGGCTATTCAGTTGCCCATAGGTAAGGCTGACACGTTCGTAGGTATGGTAGACCTCGTCACCATGAAAGCGGACATCTATACCGACGACCTCGGTACCACCATGGAAGAGACGGATATCCCGGCAGATCTCGTAGATATGGCTAAAGAATATAGAGCCAAGATTCTTGAGGCTGTAGCCGAGAGCGACGACGCTTTGATGGAGAGATATTTCGAGACCGAAGGCGAAGACTTTACCGAAGAAGAGATAAAGACTGCGCTTAGAAAGCTTACTATTTCCATGAAGTACATCCCCGTTATTTGCGGCTCCAGCTACAAAAACAAGGGTGTACAAAAACTTTTGGACGCAGTAGTTGATTACATGCCGTCTCCGCTCGACGTTCCGCATATCAAGGGACTTACTCTTGACGGCAAAGAAGAAGAGAGAGAAACCAGCGACGAAGCTCCGTTTTCAGGTCTTGCATTCAAGATTATGGCGGATCCGTTCGTGGGTAAGCTTGCGTTCTTCCGTTGTTACAGCGGTACGCTCGAAAGCGGTTCGTATGTTCTTAACTCCACCAAAGGAAAGAAAGAAAGAATCAGCCGTATTCTTATGATGCATGCAAATAGCCGTACCGAAATTCAAAAGATTTATTCCGGCGACATTTGCGCATTCGTAGGACTTAAAGATACTACTACCGGCGATACGCTTTGCGACGAAAAGAATCCTATTGTTTTGGAAAGCATGGAATTCCCCGAGCCGGTTATAAACGTTGCTATCGAGCCCAAGACCAAAGCCGATCAGGAAAAGATGACTATGGCGCTTATTAAGCTTGCCGAAGAAGATCCGACCTTTAAAACCTGGACAGATCAGGAAACCGGTCAGACAATAATCGCCGGTATGGGCGAACTTCACCTTGACATTATCGTCGATCGTATGAAGCGCGAATTTAAGGTAGACGCTAACATTGGTAAGCCTCAGGTTGCGTACAGAGAGACTTTGCGAGACGCCGTACAGGCAGAAGGCAAGTACGCTCGTCAGTCAGGCGGTAAAGGTCAGTACGGTCATTGTAAAATCAAGATGGAGCCTTTGGAGCCGGGCAGCGGTTACGTATTCGAAGACGCTACCGTTGGCGGATCTATTCCTAAGGAATATATCCCGGCTATCGATAAGGGTATCAGAGAGGCAAGACTTAGCGGTGTGCTCGCAGGTTACGAAACCGTTGACTTTAAGGTTACTGTTTACGACGGTAGCTATCACGAAGTCGACTCGTCCGAAATGGCATTCCAGATCGCAGGCTCTATGGCATTTAAGGACGGTATGAAGAAGGGCAGGCCGGTAATTTTGGAGCCTATCATGAAGGTGGAAGTAAGCCTTCCCGAAGATTATCTCGGAGCAGTTCAGGGCAATATCTCTTCTCGTAGAGGACAGCTTATGGGTACCGACGATATCAACGGCAGCAAGATGATCAGAGCCGAAATACCCCTTTCGGAAATGTTCGGTTACGCTACCGACCTTCGTTCGAGAACACAGGGTAGAGGTAACTACACCATGACGTTCGACCACTATGCCGAAGTTCCTCGTAATATTGCAGAGAAAATTATCGGTGAAAGAGGTAAGAAAGACTAAATTTTAACAAAAACGACTCAAAAACGTTTGTTAAAAATTTAAATCTATTGTATAATTATAGAGAGGTCGGTGTTGCCGCATCTCTCAATCAAAATTAAAAATCAAGTTTTATTTGGAGGAAATTTAAAATGGCTAAGGCTAAATTTGACCGTTCTAAGCCGCACGTTAACATTGGTACCATCGGCCACGTTGACCATGGTAAGACCACTTTGACTGCTGCTATCACCACCACTTTGGCTGCAAAAGGTCTTGCAGAGCAGATGCGTTACGACCAGATCGATAAGGCACCCGAAGAGAAGGCAAGAGGTATTACGATTAATACCTCTCACGTAGAATATCAGACCGAAACCCGTCACTACGCTCACGTAGACTGCCCGGGCCACGCCGACTACGTTAAAAACATGATCACCGGCGCTGCTCAGATGGATGGCGCAATCTTGGTAGTTGCTGCAACCGACGGTGCAATGCCCCAGACCAGAGAGCACATTCTTCTTGCTCGTCAGGTAGGCGTTCCCAGCATCGTTGTATTTATGAATAAGACCGACCTTGTAGACGATCCCGAAATTCTTGACCTTGTAGAGATGGAAATCAGAGATCTTCTTACCGAGTACGGCTTCCCCGGAGACGAAACCCCGATTATCAAGGGTTCGGCACTTAAGGCTTTGGAAGCAGCTCAGGCCGGCGTTGTTGACGGTCCGGAATGCAAGTGCATTTTCGAACTTATGGACGCTGTAGACAAGTACGTTCCCGCTCCGGAAAGAGATACCGACAAGCCCTTCCTTATGCCTGTTGAAGACGTATTCACCATTACCGGACGTGGTACCGTTGCTACCGGTAGAGTAGAGCGTGGTACCGTAAAGATTCAGGACCCCGTAGAAATCGTTGGTATCAGAGAGACCAAGGCTTCCGTTGTAACCGGTATCGAAATGTTCCGTAAATCGCTTGACTTTGCTCAGGCAGGTGACAACGCAGGTATCCTTCTCAGAGGTATCGATCGTAAAGACATCGAAAGAGGACAGGTTATCGCTAAGCCGGGTTCGATTACCCCGCACACCAAGTTCACTTCCGAAGTTTACGTTCTTAAGAAGGAAGAAGGTGGCCGTCATACTCCGTTCTTCAACGGCTATCGTCCCCAGTTCTATTTCAGAACTACCGACGTTACCGGTTCTATCGAACTTCCGAAGGGAGTTGAAATGGTAATGCCCGGAGATAACGTAACCATGACCGTTACTCTTATCCACCCCATTGCTGCAGAACAAGGTCTTCGTTTCGCTATTCGTGAAGGCGGCAGAACCGTTGGTTCCGGCGTTATAGCTAAGATTATCGAGTAATCGGAGCTAAAACAAATTAGTAATACAAAAAGTCGTTTCCGTTATTAGGAGACGGCTTTTTTGTTGGCAAAAAATACTCGCTCGATGAGTGGATAAAAGACTTGTGCTATGGACAAAAAATGCACCTATGGTAAGATAAGAGCGACTGACTATCACAGAAAATAAAAAGCCAATAGGGGAAAGACCCAAGGCAAGACAAAGCGAGTTTATTACATATAAAAGGGAGACTTCAATATTACATAGTATTCACCACGAAATATCAAGAAAAAACAGTATACGATAGAGTAGATTTAGTTATGGAGGCATAAACTATGACGAGCAGTATTTTGTCAATCGAAAACATCTGCGAAACATTTGTGCGGTTAAGAAACAACATAGTTATTTAGAGTTGATTGTATAAATATCTGCTTACAAAAAAGCTTATGTATTTTTGGCTAAAATCTCGGATATCTATCGTTGCATCGTGACGCTAATACCGTCGTGCATTTGCTTTGTTTGATTTTACGAAATGAGTAAGCACACAAAAGAGTTTTTATATACAGATAAAATATTGACAAACATTTTGTTTAATGATATAATGTATTGTGTATGCGGCAAAAAATTATGCGGTTTTGTACCTGCGGAGATTTGGCGGCATTACAGAAAAACGTGCTGATATAGGATTTTTACGGAAAAATGGGCGGCATATTTATTGTTTATCTCTTAATAATTTTACTTTTTTTCGGTCTTGCTTATTTGCCCAAGATGAAGGCTATAAAAGACGTTTTTTTGGCGTGCAGAGATTTGAAAAAACTGCACAAAGTTTATTTGATTTTCCTTAAGATAGCTATATTCGCACTCACGTTTTTGTTATCGTTTTACATCTTCTTTAAGCAAATTCGTACGATATTGCTTGCCTCGCTTTCTGGCGAAACGATGTTGTTTGTCCGAGAAGTATTGCACGTTTTACTCGATACGTATTCGGTAAAGACTGCGCTTATGCTGTGCCTTGCGTATGTCGCAAACGTATCTATGGTAATGATTGTCATATTTGGCATGATTACCGCTCTGTCTCTTACGTGCGCTATAAGGAGAATGGTAAAGAAGCCGCAGAGCGAGCATACCGTGTTTGAGTGCGGAAAATTTTACAAAGTAAAAAACAACTGCAAAGCAATTTGCGGCAGTAAATATATTAAAGTACTCGGACAACTGAGACTATGAGAGTATATCGGTATTTTGCCGAACTATTATCTGTAACAAAATCTTGTAAGCGTATAAGACTTTTAGTGACTTGCGTTGTGGATAAGCCGATTTTTGTACGCAATATTTTGTAAAAATGCCATCAGTCGGATGTAAGGCGCTATCGGTGATATTTATCGACAGGCGCATTTCGGCGAAAATCGCGCGGCAAAAACAGATGATTTTTTGAGGTGAAATATCGTTTTTTATATAACGGCTGCTTCTACCGGCAAATATTATTGTGCGGAGGTACGCTGTTTTTTTATATCGTTGCGAAAATTATATTCTCAGCGTGTTTTTACTTTGCGCTTTTGTAGCCGAATATATGCGACGGATACGAAAATTGCGATTACATATAATATAAAATATATAATACGAGGTAATATATAATGGAAAAGAAAAGAACAAGACTAATTACGATGATAGCTACGGTGATGATAGCCATGGTGTTTATCGTTTCGGGAGTAGCCGTCAGGAGCTTTGGAAGCGACGACAACATAAATTCGTCATCGCCCAAAAGTGAGCAAACTACTACTCCGAGAACCGCTTCCGTTTGGGACGGCAGCAGCGATATAAGTTGGTACGATTATTCGTCTAACGTCTTTACTTTGGACACCGCAGCTAAGTTAAAAGGTTTTGCGGATCTGTCTAACTCGGGCATGGATTTTTCTTCCTATGAAATCAGACTCGGAGCAGATATAGACCTAAATAACAGACCTTGGTCGCCTATAGAAAACTTCGGCGGCGTATTTGACGGAATGTCGCACAGCATTTCTAACGGCTTGATTGCGTCTAATCATAATGACGGTTCGGCGTTTTTCGGTACTATCGATAAAATCAGCACCATAAAAAACGTAACGTTCAGAAATTTCACCGCTAAAAGCGAGACCTTTTGTAATTACGGCATAGTGGTTGGCAAAAACGTAGCTAACGGCACAACTATAAGCAACGTAAATATTCATAACTGTTTTATTAAAACGCCGTATAAAGGAGACAATAACGGCGCATTTATAGCAGTAAAAAGCACGGCCCCGATTTTGATTGAAAACTGTAACGTTTTTAACAGTATGGTCAGAGCAGGATACGGCGTGGCTCCCATTATAGTGGAAATGTCCGGTTCGGCTTATAGATCCGTAATAAGAAACTGCAACATTATAAACACGTTTGCCATAGATCCGGGCAATGAAGTAGGTTTGTTTGCGAAGAGCGGCAATGCGCTGATAGAAAATTGCCATAACAATATGTATCCCGTCGAGCTTACGATGGAATCGGTTAAGGACAATTTTACGGCAGAGCAAATTAATATTTATAACGATACCATGACCGCAAAAAAAAGAATCGCATACGCATACACAATGGGCACCGGTTGCGAAATAGTTAACTGCGGAGGCATGCTTGCCGAAGTATCTTTAGACGGAGCAAATAAGGTTAGCTTATTTGAGGGTAAAAATTATACTTTCGTAGATCTTGCAGAGTATAGTAAGTTAAGTATAGGCTTAGCTATCGACGGAGAAATATCGATAGAAGTAGACGGTACGGTACAGAAGGTAAGCGGAAAGAAATCGGAAGTTGCTCTTACGCCCGGTGCGCATGCGATAACGTTCGGCGCATCGATAAACGGAACTACCGTAGCTTCGGGCAATTTGATTTTGGGCTTAAAGAATGCGCTTTCGCTTGTTAACGAAAACGGCACGTTTATCGAACAATGCGACGGATACATAGGAAGTGACGGAACGAGTTTTCAAGTATCGCAGTTCGATACGTCTTATACGCTGAAAAAAGTCGGTGCGATAAGCGGAGTAACGTTTGCTTCGGCGGCAGGCGAGATAAGCGAAAGCGGCGAACAATTAAGTTATAGCGCAGAGACATTTGTACACGCATTGGCATTAACCGCAACTTACAAAGGTTCGTCTACTCAAATACAGTATGAGGTATGGAAGGGCATAAAGGTTGCATTTAGCGGCAATTATCCCTGGACTTTTGTAGATGGCGAAACCAATAAGTATTTCCGTTCTACCAATCAAAAGAAGGGTAGTACTCAAAGCGATATATCCTTTACCGTAGCCGCAAATACAAAACTTAGCTTCGAATATGCTTGTTCGTCGGAAAACAATTACGATTATTTGTGGTTTGCTCCGAGCAACGGAGCCACCACCAACACCAAAGGTGCGAATTGCTCGCTCGCTACCGACGAAGCGGTTTTAGGCGATAGCAGCGTATGGAAAACGTATTCGATTGAAAACACTTCCGGCACAAGTATTTCGCTCAGCGTTTATTACAAAAAAGACAGTGGCGGCGATACCGGAGCGGACACTGCGTATATAAAGAATATTACGGCTACTGCACTCGACGGCGGACAAACTGCGACTGTCCAAAGCGAAACTTTTAGCGAGGATACGCAAATTTCCGTACCCGAAGGGGCAATTCAATATGCGGAAAACATATATTACGTATACGAAACAGAAAAAAAGATAGTATACGACGATACGAAAAAACAATTTGCTACCGAAACAGACAAAGCGCAAAACGCAACGGTAACGTTTTATATTACGAATTCAGACATATTTGCATTCGAATATGATGACACGACGTTTTATGACGGAAAAATAGACGTATATTACGACGGTGTAAAGCAGTCTCTTACCGGAGATAAAAATAGCGGAATATCGTTTTTGGCAACGTATCACCGGTTCGATTCGGTGGGAACGCATTCCATAAAATTCGAGTTTACTTATTACGATTGGTACGACTTTGCATTAAGAAATCCCAAGGTTTACGTCAACAAACTTATAAACGTTAACGTAAGCGTAATAGGAAACGGCGAAGTTTACGACTTGATAGATTTTGCCAGGACGAATATTAGCGCCGGAATTCAAAAAGGCTTATTAAATAAAGTTCAGCTTTTTGCTAAACCGTCTACAGCCGGCGCATACGAGTATGTAGGATACCGCATTAAGGGCGAAGACGGCGTTTACGGCGACGTTATTAAGTCGAACGGCGATATAATAACGCTCGAACGCAATTTGGATATACAGGTGGAATTTAAAGAAAGGTTGCCGCTGAGTAACCCGATAAGTTTTACCAAACTTGTAAATAACGTTTCGAGCGAAGGTGATATATACGCTTATCAAAAGATTAAACACACCGTTTTGCAGACAAATACCGAATTCATTTTGAGGTCGCCCGCAATAGACGGGGCAGAAGTGGAAGTTTACGACTCTGCGACAGGCAAGAGAATTTCTGCCTTATTCGATAACGGTGAATATTTCTACAAAATAAACGATTTTACTGTAAATCACACTATCGAATTTATTTACACAAAACTCGGTTATGTCGATACTAAGTTTGTAGTAGACATAATATTCGAGCCGAGTATGAGCGAGTATCTTATTGCCGAAGGTTCGCTGCCTATCGAAATCGTAAACGACGATGAACTCAATTACGAGTACAATTCGTCTTTGTCGAATGCAGGCAGGTATGCTTTCTCGTCATCTCTTGCAAATAAGAAAATGGATAGTATTGCCTCCAACATTGCGTTTAAGGTGCAAGGTATGGGCGTGCTTGTATTTGATTACTATGTAAATACCGGTATCAAAGGCGAAGAAGCTTATGCCGAGCCGGGGATGGGCGATAAAGCGTTTTACGGAATAAATACAAAAATTGCAGCAAACACCGAGATGTTGCGTTATTACAATTTTATAACGGACGCATATAAAACGAAAATAGGTTATATGGGCGCAGATTTGGGCTCCGACGATTACAGCAAGGCTCAAGGCGCTCTCGGCTGGCAAAGAGGGACAATAGCGGTAAGCGGTGCCGAAAACGAGATTACGACAATATACATTGCTTACGTTAAAGACAGTGGCGATGATCCGAACTTCCCGAGCGAAGACATGTTTGCGCTTGCTAACGTGATGTTTGTTCAGGGCGAACGTACGATAAACTTTAGCAGCAACACTTCGACCGGTTCGGTTACAGCAAAAAACGGGGAAGTCGTTATAAACAGCGGCGACAAGGTAGCTGCCGGCAGTCAAATTACTTTTACGGCGACTAATACCGATTCGTCTGCCAAGTTCTTAGGTTGGTATGACTCCGAGGGCAAGCTTCTTTCGTACTCGAATGTTTATACGGTAAGCGTCAGCTCCGACCTTACTATAAGAGCGGCGTTCTCCGGCGAAGGAGCAAATTACTTTGTTGGCGCACAATCGTACGAGAAATTAAGCGATGCGATCGAATCGCTTAAAGACGGCGATAGTTACAAAGAAAGCACGATAAGAGTATTCGGTGATATTTCGCTCACCGAAAACACGACAATACCTATGGGGGTAACTCTTCTTTTACCTTATTATGCTAACGATATAGTCGGTGTAAGCGTAGGCGGCACTCATGCAAGAGTGAGCTGGAACGACGGAGTTAAGCCTTTCGTAACGCTTACCGTGGAGGCGGGCGTAACGCTTACCGTAAACGGAAAACTTATTGTCGGAGGCGTACAGCACAAAGCGGATCAGAGTGCGCAAGGTCACACTTCGGGCGATTATTCTAAACTCGTAAATAAAGGCAACGTTATAATTAACGGAAGCATGGACGTTAGAGGCCTTGTGGACGGCAGCGGTACGCTTACGGTAAACGCCGGCGCTACTCTCAAGCAGCCCTTTATGGTAAACAACTATTCCGGTGGCACTAACACGTCGGATTTGTACGGAGCGGGACAGTTCCCGTTTGTGCAGTTCGATACCGTTAACGTAAGATGCAGACAGATAATCGATTACGGCGCTAAAGTGTTAGGTTCTACCTCGTTGTATTTCTGGGGCGGCATAACCACGCAGGACGTTGTTTTGGTGGATAAAATAGAAAACAAGGCAACTAGCGGAGAAGGCGCTCTTATTTGGCTCCATAGCGGCAGCAGGTTAGAGATAAGCTACGACGATACCAAAAAAGTTGATCAAGCGGTAGGAAATATCCACCTCGGCGACAGCGGAGTAAACGTTATCGACGTATACGGCGAAATAACCGCAGGCGAGTTCTATTTACAGACCTACGGCTCGTCCGATATGGTGCTTGCCATTCCTTATACTTATAATTTTGTAATCAAAGGCGGAGCAAAAGTAAACGTTACGCAAAAATACAAAGTTATGCCGGGCGCAAAGGTTACCATCGAAGAAGGCGGATTGATAGACATCAAATCTACCGGCGCATTATACGTATATGACGGATTTAAGGACGGTGGCAAGAGCGGAAAGTTGTATCCGGACGCAAGTGTGCTTTCTAAATACGGCTTTAGCAAAAACGCCGTTTTGACAGTAAACGGTACGCTTAATATAGACGGCGCATTTGCCGGCATTGCGCAAAGCTCGTCTACCACCGGTACGATAATCGTAGGTAGCGGCGAGGCGGTTAGAGTAGGAACTCAGACTATAACCGAAGGTTCAGATGGCGGATACACCGATAACAGAGCAACCTTTACCATGAGCGGCAGAGTTTACGGACTTAACGGATTTAAAGAGCTTTCCGCCGGCAAAACGTATAAGTGTTTTGCTGCCGACAAATTTACGCTAAACAGCTTTACTAACGTTTATTACGAAGGCGAAAGTGGCTCTTCCACACAAAAGACGTTTAAAGACGACAACTACAACCAGGCTTGCGTTGGCAAATTCGCAGAATTCAAAGACGGCAAGTATACGGGAATTATAACTTTAATCTTCGACAAAGAGTTCGAGAATAAGGATGTAATTATAGACGGTGTATTATACAATGTATCTAACGGAACAATCGAGTTACCCGTAACGTTTGACGTTAGCTTAAAGTATACCGTTTCTTATTATACCGTCGAGTTCGAGACTGCAAACTCCGCTCATAGCGAGATATTGGATCTGAAGGAAGGCGCAGAATGTAAACTTAACAAAATAGTTAAAAGTGTAGTTTTAAGAGGCGATAACGTATACGAGCGAGCTTACAAAGCCGACGGCAGCATAAATACGGAATTTGTTTTAAAGGCGGCGATAGCTTATTCCGACGGAACAAGCGAAGATATTGTTTTGACGATCGGCGGTCTTGACGAAAGCAAGTACGTAAGCGAAGTTACGCTTAGTAATCCTTTGTACACAGTAGAGTTCGGAGCTACGCTTAAGACGTTCAAGGCAGAACTTGCCGAATATATCGACGGTTACAACAATATAAAAGCGGACGTTTCTACCGACGGTAGCGTAGTAGAGAAAGCAAAAGCGCTTTACGCTTCTTATATGGCAATCGTTAGTGGACTTGACAGTGTGCAGCTCGAGTACGTCAACGGTAAAATAGGTAGTCTTAACGACTATGCAAAGATTGTAAAATCCGTTTCGCTAAAGATGGGCGCAAGCGTAACTTACGGCGATACCGAAGCGGATGTAACGGCTACATACGTGGACGGTACGACCGGAGAATTTAAGGCGGCTATAAGCGACTATGCAATCGATTCGGCTAACCGTATTACTTATAACTTAACGTATTCAGGCGTTTACGGCGCTGCGACGTATAGCATAACGGCAAAGGGAAGCGGCGCAAGCAAAAAGACGATTTATCTTACGGTAAGCGGAGACGGCACATTTGTTTACGACGGAAGTTTGCGTTCGGTAACCGTATCGGTAAACGGAGCAATCGAGGGTAACCCGGTAGTCCTTGACGGCATAAGCAGTGCGAACGTGTGCGAAAAATCCGTCACGTTTGCGCTTAAGGGAGACAATGCTTTATGGTATGTTTTGGATAAGGAATATACCGCCGTTTTGAAGATAACGAAACGAGCGATAACCGTAAGCATAGAGGATAAGACGAGCGTATACGGCGAAGAGATGCTTGCGTTGACGTCAAAGGTAACTAGCGGAGAACTTGTCGGCGAAGAAAAGCTTAGCGAGATAGTAACGCTGAGCAAGGCTGCAGGGGTAAACGCAGGAACTTACGCAATAAGCGGCGCAGTAAACAATAACGCAGTAGCAGCAAACTACAACGTAACGATTGTAGGCTCTAATGGAAGCGAAGGCGTATATACGATAACCAAGAGAGCGATAACCGTAAGCATAGAGGATAAGACGAGCGTATACGGCGAAGAGATGCTTGCGTTGACGTCAAAGGTAACTAGCGGAGAACTTGTCGGCGAAGAAAAGCTTAGCGAGATAGTAACGCTGAGCAAGGCTGCAGGGGTAAACGCAGGAACTTACGCAATAAGCGGCGCAGTAAACAATAACGCAGTAGCAGCAAACTACAACGTAACGATTGTAGGCTCTAACGGAAACGAAGGCGTATATACGATAACCAAGAGAGCGATAACCGTAACCGTCAAAAATGCAAACAGCGTATACGGCGAAAACCTTGCGGACATTTCTTCCGGATACGACCTCAGCGAAGGAAGCATGGCGCCCGGCGAAAGCCTCGACTTTATTTCCCTCGAAATAGAGAAGAAAGCCGGAGAAACGGAAATCAGGAATGCCGGAACTTATTCGATAATCGGTAAGTCGCTAAACGGTAATTATGCAGTTAAGTTTGTAGGTCAGGACGGTAAAAACGATTATGGCGTATACACAATAGCTAAGAGAGAAATAACCGTGACCATAGACAATAAGACGAGCGTATACGGCGAAAACGAGGTTGCGCTTACGGCGTCTGTCACCGGAGCGATAAAACTTGCAGCTTGGGACAGCAATCTGTATTCGGTAATTTCGCTTAAAAAGGCGGAGGGCAAAAACGTGGGCTCCTATGCAATCGATCTTACTGTGGCAAACGACAATTATTCGGTAACATATAACAAGAATGCCGTTTATACGATTACGGCTCGTTCGGTTACCGTAACGGTAAACGATGCCGCTAGTGTATACGGTAATGCCGAATCCCAGCTTACTGCAACAGCCAATCTTGCTAAAGGCGACGAGTCCAAGCTTTACGATATAGTCGAACTTAAGAGAGAAAGCGGCTCTATGGCAGGAATATACAAAATCACTGCTTCCGTAAAGGATACTCAGATAGCTAAAAACTATGTTGTAAAGATAGTTTATAGCGGCGAATCAAACAGCGTTTACGAAATAAAGGCTCGTCCCGTTACGATAAAGATTAATTCCGTAGAGGTAAACAGCAAAGACGACTTTAATGCAGTCGTTGCAAAATTCGGATTTGCAGTGACCGAAGGCAATATCGTAAACGGAGATAATTTGTGCGTTACATACAAAATTTTGGACGGTACGACCGAATGGACTAAAGACAATTATATGCTCGTACGCAGAACCGGAGTTTTCGAACTTAAGGGTTACGTTTCTAATCCCAATTACAGCGTTACCGTAGTTGACGGCACGCTTACGATGACGAAACCTAAGATTAAGATTAACAAGGATCTTAACAAAACGGTTACTTATGACGGAAACGTAGTAGAATTTTTTAACTACAAGCAGGATATAGACGGATTGTTCGATTCGACCACTGCCGATTTCTTTGCAGTTGAGATAACAAAGAACGGCGAAACGGTTAATGAAATAGTCGGCGCAGGAGTTTATACCGTAAAGGTAAGGTTAGTATACTCCACTTCTTACGAATGGGAAGACGAAAACGCAGACGCACCGTTCACGGTTACCGTTCTCAGGGCGGATATATCCGACTGTATATCGTTTGATAACGTATCCGAAGATACGGTTATCGCAGCGTCAAAATCGTTTATGCCTACCGTTAATTTCGGCGAATTTGCGGATGTAGTCGGCGAAGATTATGCGCTTGAGCTCATCTTTGTAAGCGGAGGAAATAAATCGGTTAACGTTTGTGCGGTAAGCGGAAAATATAAGTTTAAGGTAATTATCGACGAGAAAGACCACTATGGCGAAGCGGAAATCGAGTTTACCGTGGCAATAGGCGGCAAAGAAGCAATAGAAACTTTCCATTCGATGCTTCAGAACTTAGCCGATCAAAATGTAGCCGCTCTGATTGAGATTAGAGAATTCCTTAATTCGCTTGACGTGTACAGCCTTACGGTAGTAAAGTATACCGAAGACTTCCAGACTTATTCGCAAAAGTGGACGTCGGTAGCAAACGATTCCGAAAGGGATATGAATCTTGTCAAGAAAATTACGGAAAAAATGAATCTGGCAAATCTCTTGATGAGTTTAATTTCCGTGGCGGGAGCAGTCATAATAAAGAGACTTTGGAAATAAATTGGAGGGAAATATCGATATGAAAAAAATTGTAGCTGTAATCTGCGCATTTTTAACGCTGTTTGCAATATGCTCATGTGAATCCGTTCTTACGCCTAACGACCTTGCCACGAGCTTCGGCAGGCTGACGGCGGCTAACGTAGGCACTATAACGTATGTGACCGAAGTCAAAAAAGACGGTGTAGTTACATCGCTTATTACCGCAGTGTTTAAGGGAAGCGACCGCAGCGTCTTTACTACGGAAAAGAAGCTGAATGCCGATTTAATAGGCAAGCCGTATAACGAAACACAAACTGCCGAAACACTTACGGAAGCTCAGTTTAATGAAAGGATACCTGTTCCTAACATATTCGATTCCTCTTTGTACGACGGAGAATATGTATTGGAAAAGATCAAAGACGGTGACAACGTAAGCATTACGTTTAAGGTAAAAATTGCCGACGACAAAATAAGAGAGTTTTTGGATGACGGTTTTTCTGACGAAGAAATAGCAAACATAAATTCGGTGCGTGGGGAAGCGTATATTTATAACGATAGGCCCGTGTCGTTTAAGATTACGTTTGTTATGTACGGAGCGGACGTTACTATTACCGCAGATTTCGAATATTGATATAAGTAGCTACCGTGCGTCGTAAAAATCGATGCACGGTACATACTAATTTACACAAGAGGATATGCTATCATATGGAAAAGAAGAAAACGGTAGAGATAAGCGGCTTATACAAAAAGTACTCTAAGGCGCAGGACTATGCCATAAAAGATATAAATATAACTTGCTACGAGGGCGAGATAGTGGGGTTGCTCGGCAAAAACGGTGCCGGTAAATCGACGACCATCAAATGTCTGACGGGATTTTTCCCTTTTGATAAGGGCAGTATAAAAATCTGCGGGTTCGATATAGTGGCCCAGCCCGTTTTGGCGAAGCAAGAGCTTGGATATGTGCCGGATAATAGAGCTATGTACGAAAAAATGACTGGTATGGAGTATATTCATTTTATAGCCGACTTGCACGGCACGCCTCTTGAAGTAAGACAAGAACGTATAGATCGTATGCAGGAGTTTTTGAAGCTCGGCGAAAAAATCAATGCGTTGATAGGTACGTATTCGCACGGAATGAGGCAAAAAGTATGTATTATGGCGGCGCTTGTGCATAATCCGAAGCTGTGGTTGTTGGACGAGCCTCTTACCGGTCTGGATCCTCAGACGGCAAAGGCATTGAGAGATTATATGCAACTGTACAAAAAAGAGGGGAACACGGTGCTGTACAGCTCGCATAACCTCGACGCAGTGGAAAAAACGTGTGACAGAGCTTACATCATCAACGACGGAAAACTAGTAGCCGAAATAAACATAGAAGAATTTAAACGGGAAAGCAACGGCGTCAGCCTAGAAGAGGCGTTTATAGATAATTTTTACGAAAGATGAAAAACATTAGATTTCTTTTTAAGCGAGATATAACCGAATTTAAGCATACGTTTAAGGAAAACCGAGATGTTACCGGCGCAATATCGTCTGCCGTAATAATGCTTATAATTTATTCTACATTTATTTTCGTTTTTTATAAATTTGCGTACGCTTATCTTACCACGAGAAAGGATGCGACAGGCGGCGTATTCGAACTTATGACGTTCGTATATGCGGCGTCTGCGCTCATCGGCGTAATATTGGGCGTAAGAAAGATCTATGGTCTTATAGTTGCCGGCAAAGATTACGAGGTATTGTTGTGCCAGCCGGTAGGCGCAAGCGAATTGTTTATGTACAAACTTGTACGCATATACGCTTCGCAAATTTTGTCTACCGCAGTTATAGTGATTCCGTCGGTAATATCTATAGATCTCGTAACGAATTTGGATTTTTCCGTAACGTACTATCTCAAGGCGATTTTCGGCGTGCTGACACTGCCGTTTGTTACATGCGCCGTGGCTGCTCTTATATCCGTCCCTTACGCCGAGTTGTCACGCTTTTTGGAGTCTCGATTTGTAGTAAAGCTGATAATTTACGTTGCGGTAATAGGGATTGCGTTCTATTTTTACGGAATGTTTTTGCAAGTTCTTAAAGAATTGCTTTCGAGCGGCGATATATTGTATTTACTTACAGGGCCCACAGTTAAAAAACTCACGGCGGTAGCGGAAGCGCTTTTTCCGATAAATCGTTTCGCCATGATTCTCGTCGGAAGACAAACATGGTTATCGATTCTTATTATTCTGGCGTTTGCGTTAGGTTGCCTTACTGTGGCATATTTTATAATTAGACGAACCTTTACTGCAATATTGCAACGAAAGATGGAAGGCGAAAGCGTTAAGCTGCGTAAATTTAAAGAGAAAAAACGTTCGTTGTTGGCTACGTTGATGCATAAGGAATTTATTACCGTAATTCGTACGCCGTCATATGCGTTTCAGTATTTTGCCACCACGCTTACGTTGCCGTTTATCGTATACGTATGCGTTAATATATTGCGTTCGCTTATACAGTCGCTGACTATTATAAAATGCGATTACGAGTTGGCGCTATTTGTAATATCGATGTTTGCGGTAATGACGAATACGTTTTGCGCAACCAATATCGGTAGAGACGGAAATATGTTTGATATGACTAAGACATTGCCCGTTACGCCAAAGGAAGTCATATCCTCAAAAATACTGTTTTGTATGATAGTATCCGCAATATCGGTATTTCTCAGCGTTTTGGCTTTGGCTTTGGCACATTTCGTTAATTTGTGGCAAGCTGCGGTTATACTGGTTTTAACCCTGGCGTTGTCTTTTGCAGAGATAGCATTTGCGACCAATAAAGATTTGGTATCGCACACAAGAGGAGGCAGCGACAAAGGGATATCATCGTTTTTGCTTATCGGATTAATAGTGTCACTGGTATGCGGCGTAGGAACTTTGGCGTTGTCTGTTGCTCTGACAATTTTCTACGACGGCGTTTGGGCGACCGTGGCGTCCGTAATTTTTGTGGCAGTTATAGTCGGTGGCGTAACTTTCGTAGCCACGTGGCAGCTAAAAAAGGACTTAAACGCAAAGTTTTATTCTTTGATATGAGGAGGATGTTGAAGGTATGAAAGATATGAAGTTTAAAGTAATATGCCTTATACTGGTTATACCGTTGTTGCTTATTTTTGCGACAGGTACGATAGTAAAAGTATCGGACATCTATGTAGACATTCCTGTATCCGAAGTCAAAATAAGCGGCAGCGGAATCGAAATTCAGCAGGGCGCAAAGTTTGTAAACAAAGATTTAGCTAATGCAGACGGCGGCAACAGGTATGAGTTGCATACCGACGTTTATCCGGAAAACGCAACGCACAAAACAGTTTCTTACGAACTTATCGAAGGCGACGATAAGGGGATAGAGTTAAGCGGCGGTTCTGTTGTATCAAAGAAACCCGGTAAGTATAAAATAAAAGCGATGTCGGGACAATGTTCGGATACCGTAACTCTCAATTTCTATTCGACTAAACCTCTTTCGCTCGAGTATGCAGAAGACGCAAATAAGGATATATATGTAAAACGAGGCATAGCAATAAGTTTGCAAAACAACGTCAAAAGCGATGTCGATAACGCCGGGATCTATTGGGAGACAAAGAACGGCAAAGGTAATGTGGAAATAAACGGGAATAAGCTGGTCGGCGTTGTGGCGTCGGATGAGCCGACGGTCATAAATGCGACGGTGGACGGATTGACTTATGACGAAGATAAGAAGGTCTTTGTAGAAAAAGAAATTTCGCTTCCGTTTAACGTGTATGTTACCGATCTTAAGGGTAGCGAAGCGGTCGTATACGGTTATGCCGAAGATGAAACGGCGGTGAAAAAAGTAAAGCAGACTGCGGTTTTTGAGATATTGTACGGAGAGAATGTGGACGCAACTGCATGGCAAGCGATTAGTCCTTCGGACGAACTACTCGAGTGTTCGACACAGAATGTTGAAGTAGAGCGCAAATTTTTAGTAAGCGCAACTTGGAAAAACCCCGACAAAGATGTTATAGGAGTCGATCCGTACGTAATAACGATTAGAGATGGCGTAAAAGATATATTCCACTTAAATGTGCAGTATAGCGACAGCCGTATAATCATAAATATGCCGGATACAATCGATATCGATAAGGCTCTTTCTATCGAAGCCGAGTTGGACGGAATTTCCATATACGACGATAAAGTCATAGGCGAATATGCCGTAGACGTTGAAGTTTCGCCTTCCGGAGCCGAACTCAAGTTGGGCGGCAACGGTAAGTATCGAATCGTGACTAAGGATGAAAAAACGTATACTTTGACGGTAAGATTATCTCCTCTTAACGGAGGCGAAGAATATGAGGCATCAAAAACTATTCAATCGGTAGATCCGATAACTTCTATAACGTTGACGCTGCCTTTGCCCGAGAATGGGTTAAAAGACGAAACGGCTATTGCCGGTTACAAATTTGATTCTGCGGGAGAGCTTAAACCGAATTCGGTTAAGTTCGTTGCCGTAGCTAAGACTATCTTAGGGAAGACACTTAGCGAATTCGACGCCGTATGGAGTTGCGACGATACGCTGCTCGAGTTGTCCGACGACGGCACGGCTCAGGTGATAGGCGACGGGGTGGTTAACGTTACGGTTAAATCGGAAAAATATCCATCGAGTCAATCGACAGTGCAAGCACTTTGCGTGTCGAAGGGTATTGCTGTAAACAACTACACCGAGCTGATGCGGGTTAATCATAATAGATCTTATTCAGGCGGTAAACTCGGCGTATCGGACGACGGCTATGCGGCAGACGGATATTGTACGGTACTTACCAAGGATGTGATGCTTGCGCCGTCGCTTAAAGATTCGAATAACGTAAAAGACTTTACGTTACAAATTAAACCCACCTCAGATATTAAGTATTACGAAAACAACAACGCCGGTGACGCTCAATCGCTCAGGCTTAACTACGCTATGGAAATAGCCGCTTCCGTATACGGCAACGGGCATTTTATATGTGCGGATTACATTACTAGAAACGGCGGACTTAAGAGCAATCCGGTATTTAACGGTCCGATAGATTTGGTCAGATATCTCTATCAAAAGAATGCGTCTACCGATGCGTCTAACGTATATATTAAGTCGCAAGACAATATGTGTTTTGTAGTAAAAAAAGACGGCATTACGCTGGATAACGTTGAGCTTAAAGGATGTGCGGATAAGTCGCTTACGGATGAAGGCGCAACCGAAGCTAACCTCGGGAATTTGGACAATACGGGTACCGTTTTGGAGGTTATAGGTAACGATTTCGTAATATCGTATAGTAAAATAAATAACGGAAGAACGGTAATGCGCATATACGGCGAAAGTGCCGATACCGCCAAAAGAAGCGGAGAAGGCAGGACTGCCGAAGGCTACGGCAAGACTAACGTAACTATCAAAAATTGTATTTTAAGTTACGGAAGAGAGTTCTTGTTGAAGGTCGGTACAAATCGGATCAAGCGGGTGCCTTTTACCGAGTATAATAGCGGAGTTAAGTATTTAAATACCATGCAACCGACGCCTCTTCCGAGCGTGGAATCCGCTAAGAAGTATTATGACGATGCAGCTCCTTATTTTACCGATAAGAACGGAAACAACTATCAGGTAGGTAACGAAGCAAAAGATTACGACGATTATTTTTACGAAAATTACGTCCTTACTAACGTAAACGTGCAAGATACGGCGTTTGCAAAAAGCGGGCTGTTTTGTATCGGTATGGATGCGATGTTCGGCGGATTATGTTTGCACGGATGGGATTACGGTCGAGGAAACGATGCGCTTACTTACGAATTCGGCACAAAGTTGGGTTGGGGCGGAATCTCCGGTACGAGTTACCCTGCAAAGGTGAATCTTATAGGCGACGTCAGATTTTACGACTGGAAGGACGTAACAAAAGTGGACAGTTCGACATTGGTTACGGGCAGTCAAACCATGATATCTCTTATCGGTCTTGACCTTAACGTATCCAAACTTCTTACTCGGTTCTCTTCGGTAGATTCTTCCGCAGCCGAACTGCTTACGGATTATAACGGTGTAAAATGGGCAAACGGCGCAATTGCATTTTACGGAGGCGGTAAAAATTATTCTATCGTTGACGACAGCGGTTTAAACGGCATTTCATCTGTCACTTCGCTCAAACGGTACGAAGTCGGGGTGGAACATTTCGTCGATGAAAGCAGAACTCGTTTCGTATATTACACGGCTGGACCGAATCCGTTCAGATTTATGATGTATCCGGCGTCTACGGGATTAGATAAACTTACGCCGGAGTTGCAAGCTAATCACTTTGCTGCAAATACCGCTTACTCTTACCTGCATCGAAAAAAATAGCGGAGTTTTGTTGACTTTGAGCGTGTATTGTTGTATAAAGAGTATATGGACGATTTTATAAGAGTGCAATTCGATAGCAAATATAAAGGCAAGAAAAAGGACGTATTGAATCGAAAGCTGAAAATTTTTTTGATTACGCTCGTCGTTTCTTTGTGCCTTATACTGTTTTCGTTTTACTATGCGTTTTGGGAATATAATCGAGTTATTACAAATATGGATCGAATCCTGAGTTACGTTTGTTATGCTTTGGGTATTATAGGCGTAATAATATCGCCCATAGTCGGATTTACTCGCACTATCAATAAAGGACTCAAAGGAAGAGTAACCGTAGATTTATCCAAAAACGGAGAAAGCGGTGCGTGGGAGTATACTATTTATACCGACGAAGAAGGTCATACCGTAAGTGTGGGAAAAGGAGAAATATCCATGCTGAGAGAAGGCAAAACTTTTTTTAAGATGAGAGATACGTTCGGTAAAGACTATTGTTTGCCAAAGAGCGAAATCAGTGATGCCGTGGCTAACGAATTACGTACGGTGTCGCTTAGCGTACAAAAATATCGCTCTGCGTCAAACAAAAAAAATCAACAATAAATATTAGCCGCATCTGATGTTTTTTTGATGCGGCTTTTGTATTAGGAGAACAATATGTAATGGCTTACGAAATGTAATGGCTTACGAAGCGGACCAGGATCGAATAAGTGCGATTTTGCCGGGTTCCTTCGTTTTGTTAAGACCGGCGCTGAGAATAAACTGCGAAATAATAAACGACGGCGAAAAAGCCGAAGTCGAATTTAATACCGCCGTAGAAAAAGCCGGAGTCAGAGGCTGGTTGAATATTGCATGTTTTGATACGGAAAAAGGTATAATTCGGGATAACGGAGCGGTTACGATAGAGTGGATTTGCTGAAAATCCGCTCTGCGCCCACCGGGGCAAAAGGCGGTTGCCCTGCGGAAAAAGATAACGGCGAATATTATTTTATCGAAAAAAGGCGAAGTTACGCTGCGTCCCAATGAGATTATTACCGTAAATAAAGAATTTTGCGACTGTGAATTTTTATGAAAAACGGAAGACGGCACAAACGGAAAAGGCGCAGGTAGAAGCGCAGGTAGATCGGTGCCGCTGTTTTTCGAAGAATGTAAAAACGTTTATCCCGACAAAGAATTTTCGTTGCAAAATGCGGCATGCATCGAGTGTAAACGAGTCGCAGGCGCATATAAAGTGGAATTCGAAAGATAAAGTTGAGCTTTTGAGAAAGCCGCTATGACTTTGAGTCGTTTTTATTGCTTTTTTTGCATTCCGATTCCAATATTTCTGCCAGCGTTTTTTCGCTTTCGTCTATATCTATTGAGCCGAAAACATCGTTGCGCTTCACGCTTTTATTTTCGGCGATGAGCAGTTCTATTTCCGAAAGTAGTTTTTTTTCTTTATTGCGCATAACGCCTCCGTGCCCATAGGTACTCATCACAATTTAACACTAAATTTAGTGTAAGTCAAGTATAATACACTGTTATTAGGGTATTATTCGTATATGACGATAGGCGAAAATATCAAAATGCTCAGAAAGTATAACATGCTTAATCAAAAGCAGTTTGCGGAGCGCATGGGCACGACGCAGCAGCGTGTCAGCGAATGGGAAACCAATAAAATCGAACCGTCGCTCTATAACGTAATTAAAATGCTAAAAGTTTTGGGAGTTACGTTTGAAGAGCTTACCGACGGAGTAGAGGAAGAAGAATAATTATACGTTTCGGATAAAACTTTTATAGCGATTGCCATATAGATAAAAGCAATTTTATTTTGTCATCGCAAGCATTTTTGCGGCGGCAATTTTTTTTTGTATTTTTATGGGAAAAAGCTTGACAAGCGCAAGTATAAGCAGTATACTATGAACGAATGAATAAATGTTCATTTGTGCTTATGTTCGAATGATGCGAAAGCCGATGAGAATGCCGAGCCAAAAAAAGGGAGGACGAATACATGCGAGAGTTGGTGTGTGAAAACGAATGCGTTCACGATGACGTAGTCAGCGAGATTAAAGAAAAAATGCCGGATGAAGAAACCGTTTTCGAACTTGCGGAGCTTTTTAAGATATTCGGAGATTCGACGAGGACAAAGATACTCAGTTGTTTGGAACTGAGCGAGTTGTGTGTTTGCGATATTTGTTCGTGTCTGAACATGAACCAGTCTGCGATATCGCATCAGCTTCGGGTGTTAAGACAGGCGAAATTGGTTAAAGCGCGAAAAAAAGGCAAAGAAGTCATTTATTCGCTTGACGATGACCATGTGTCCAAAATTTACGAATGCGCACTTATGCACATAAAAGAGTAAAATAACTTTACGAAATTCTATTAAAACGACTATTTAGGAGAAAAAATAAAAATGAAAAAGACGGTAAACATCGAAATCGACTGCGCAGTTTGCGCTCAAAAGTGTCAGGACGCAATATGTAAGTTAAACGGAGTTAACGCATGCAACATAAACTTTATAACTCAAAAGATGTCGCTTGACATTCAGGATGAGGACAGCGAAAAGATAATGAAGAATATCAAAAAGGTGGCAAGGAAAGTAGAACCGGATTTTGAGATGGAGGATTGATATGAGTAAAAAGCTGAAAAAGAAACTAAAGCGAATAATAATCGCTTTGAGCGCTTTTTTACTGCTGATGCTTGCCGATAAGGTGATTTTACCGCTTGCGTTCGATAAAAATCTGGCGACGGTTATAGACGGCAAATACGGATGGACGCTTGCGTTCGGATTGTTCCTCGGCGTATATGTATACATCGGCTATGACGTACTTCGAAAAGCTGCGGTAAATATTGCTCACGGTCAGGTTTTCGACGAAAACTTTTTGATGGTTATCGCAACGCTCGGAGCGTTTGCGCTCGCTATTTGCCGAGGACTTACAGGGCAAGAGGTGGAAGGTTTCGACGAGGCGTGCGCAGTGTTGCTGTTTTACCAGGTGGGAGAATGGTTCCAATCATATGCGGTGGGAAAATCTCGCAAAGACATTGCATCGCTTATGGACGTAAGACCCGATTATGCTAATTTGGTTACGGCAGACGGCGTAACAAAAGTCGATCCCTCATCTGTAAACGTAGGCGATTTAATCGTAGTTAAACCGGGCGAGAAGATACCTCTCGACGGCGAAATCGTCGAAGGCCGCACTTCGTTAGACGCAAAGGCGCTTACCGGCGAATCGGCTCCTATAGACGCACATGAGGGCGAGACTGTCATAAGCGGCTGCGTCAATATAAGCGGCACGGTAAAAGTGCGAGTAGATAAGGCGTTTCACGATTCGACGGTTGCTAAAATTTTGGACCTTGTAGAAAATGCGTCTTCTCAAAAGTCAAAGACCGAAAATTTTATAACCAAGTTCGCAAAATATTATACGCCTATAGTCGTGGGCGTGGCGGTGCTTCTGGCGATAATACCGGGAATAATAACAAAGGACTTTGCCACGTGGGTATACAGGGCACTTTCGTTTTTGGTAGTATCTTGTCCGTGTGCGCTCGTTATATCGATTCCGCTCGGATTTTTTGCCGGCATAGGCGGAGCATCGAAAAAGGGTATTCTTATAAAGGGTAGCAGCTACCTGGAAAAATTCGCTGCGACAAACGTATTTGTGTTCGACAAGACCGGTACGCTTACTAAAGGTAACTTTACCGTGAGTAACGTTTTTCCGGCCGAAAACAGAGAGGAGATATTGCGCCTTGCGTCCGTTGCGGAAAAAGGAAGTAATCATCCCATAGCCAAGTCCATCACCGAGGCATACGGCAAAGATATACCAGACGGATACACGGTAGAAGAAATTTCCGGACACGGAATAATAGCTCGAGGCGAATGCGAAATAGCGTGCGGAAACGCAAAACTTATGCGCAGGGAAGGAATCGAATTCGAAGAAACGAACGAAATCGGCACTGTTGTATACGTGGCTAAAAATAAAAAGTTCGTGGGAAGTATTCTCATTGCCGACGAGATAAAAGCCGACGCAAAAGAAACGATAAAGGCACTTAACGAAGGCGGAGCAAAGACTATAATGCTCACCGGAGATAACGAAAAAATTGCCGGCGGCGTGGCAGAAAAATTAGGATTAGGCGACTACAAGGCTTCGCTTTTGCCGCAAGATAAGGTAGCCGAGACGGAAAAACTCATCAACAACAAAAAGAGTAATGAAGTGGTTTGCTTTGTAGGCGACGGAATCAACGACGCTCCCGTGCTTATGCGTTCGGATATAGGGGTTGCGATGGGCGGAGTAGGCTCCGACGCAGCAATAGAAGCGGCTGACATCGTGCTTATGAACGATAATTTAAGCGGAATTATTACGGCGAAACACATATCTGCTAAGACTATGCGCATAGTAAAACAAAATATCTGGCTTGCGCTTGCGGTAAAGATAGGTATACTCGTTTTGGCTGCATGCGGTATCGCAAATATGTGGTTGGCTGTGTTTGGCGACGTAGGCGTGGCAGTACTTGCGATACTTAATTCCATGAGAGCGAGATATTAGTAGACAAAAAACAAAAACGGTTGCGTATAAATGCGATTTGCAAGGTACGATTGTATTTGCAGACGCATCTGTGCGTAGCCGTTTTTTGTATGCGTAAGATAGTTGTGCGTCAGGCAGGGTGCGCCTATGCTAAAACGTGGTTGCGGAAGAATCGGAAGCGGACGTTCTGTTGTCGGAGAAACTTAGGAGCAGTACAGTCAATATTATTTGGTTAAGATTGCCCGAAAGCGAGCAGTGGCAGCTGCCGGACGTATTTTTGTCGTTAGAATCATCGTAGCCGTTTATGACGAGCAGAAGTATAAGAAGAAGCCTGAAAATGTCGTTTTGAGCCATATTGCCTCCGTTTCGACCTTAAAAATCAATACTTACATATATGCGACATAATGCGCAAACGTGCATATGTTATTATGCTCGTATGAACATATCGATAGATGAAAGAAAACAGCAACTTGTAAAAAAATACGTAAGCGACGGCAAAATGAAAAAATTAGCGTCGTTTTTTGACGTACTGTCCGACGGAACCAGGTTAAAAATACTTTCGGCGCTAGCGATAACGCCCATGTGCGTAAGCGATCTTTCCGCAGTCTTGGAGATAAATCAGACTACCGTTTCGCACCAATTGGCAAGGATGAGGCTTGCAGGCATGGTCGATTTTCGACGGGAAGGCAAAATCTGTATTTATTACGTTTGCGATAAAGGTATAAACAACGTGCTGCTTCAAGCCGTAGAGTGTAGTTGAAAACAGGTAACGGTATTGTGATTTTTTGACATGAAGTCAAACGTTATAAGAACGTCGTTTACGCCGTCAGCCGATTCGATACGAAAAAAGGCAATGAAAAGAGTAAAAGAGTGGGGTGGGATAAGCGACTCGACGAATAAAACAAAAAAGCTACGGAGTTTAGGGAGGAAGCCGTAGTTTTAAAAGTTTTTAGTATAAAATCGATAAGCTTTTCGATCCCGACACGGGAAAACTTTTGTATTATAAACATATTTGCCGTTTTTTACCGCCAATGCGATTGTTTGACTTAACGGCAAAGTTTAGGCTAAGCACAGTAATTGAATATTTCGTCAGATTGGCTTGATGTTCTGCGCAGTTGCGTAATACGGCGCAGAAGTCCCGCTTACGTTCGTCCAATCGACGGGGGCGTATCCGATCTTACGCAGGTATGTGTTTGCTTTAGAAAACGGTTTGGAGCCGAAAAAGCCTCTGTAGGCTGATAGCGGACTGGGATGAGGAGAAGAGATTATGTAGTCTTTTGGCGAAATAATCGATCTTTTGGCTATTGCGTCCGAACCCCAGAGAATGTATACAACCGGTTTGTTTCTCTTGTTAAGCGCAAGTATTATGCTGTCGGTAAAGGTTTGCCAACCCAAAGCCGAGTGACTTTTCGGCATACCTGCTCGTACCGAAAGCACTGTGTTAAGAAGCAGAACTCCTTGCTTTGCCCAGCCTATCAAAGTCCCGCACGAATCGTCGATATCTCCGATATCCGATTTGATTTCTTTGTAAATATTGACAAGCGACGGGGGGAGCGGTACGCCTTCGTTTACGGCAAATGCCATGCCGTTAGCTTGTCCTTCGCCGTGATAAGGATCCTGACCGAGGATTACCACTTTCACGTCGTCGTAGTTTATGTACTTGAATGCTGCAAACAGATTGTCTTTCGCCGGATATACGGTGTGCGTTGCGTATTCTTCGTTTACCCTTTGCATAAGATTTGTAAAATAAGGTTTGGCGTATTCGTCTTTAAGCGCATTGTCCCAACTTTCGCTTATTGTCATGATTCTCTCCGATAATGTATTTAAGGTCAAAAGAACCGAGATAAGTACAGCCAAACACTTTTATTGCGATTATTGTGTTATATGGCTGACATCTATAATATTACTATACATTATTTTATGTAAAAAATCAAGCGGCAAAGTAGTTTTGCCGCCTTTCTTTTGTTTTTCTTTAGTATGCAACTATTATCTGCATTTTAGCTGCTATTATTCTTTTCATCGTGAATTATTTTGCGTACAAGTTTAATGCTACCGTTTTAAGTCAAAGCTGACTGATTTGTCGCACTTTTTATCCAATCGTCAACAAATCTCATTTGCTCGTCTGTATGAAACCAATGTTCGCCGTTTTTCATTACGGTAAGCTTTGCGCCGATCTTTTTGGCGAAATCGGATATCGTTTCCTGTGAAGTCAGACGGTCGTTTTCACCGTACAAAATGCAAGTAGGAACCGTCCATCGGATAGGGTTGTCCTTTACGTAACAAAGATATTCCCACGACAATGTTTCACCGAAATCCGTTGCTATTTTTGACTTTTTATAAAGTTCTTCTTCGGTAACGTGCGCAGATTTCATCATATCGTATATTAGTTTTTGCATATCTACGACAGGTGAAACGAAGTACGCTTTATCGACGAAAACCTCGCTGAGCGAAGACATCGCAAAGAAAGCCCCTATGCTGTTTGCAATTATCGTTACGGAAGAATATCTTTTGCGATATGCTTTGAATAGGTTCCGAAACTCTTCTTTTGCTTCCCATGGCGTATTGGAGCTGTAATTCAGACCGATCACGTCACATTCAGGGAACAGGGGTCTAAAATGCTCTGCTTCGTTTGCGGATCCGCCTTTTCCGTGAATATAGATTATTGATTTTTTTAACTCTGTTGCCATAATATTTTTAAGGAAAGATTTTGCGGTTTTCCGATATTAATTATTAACGTTTCCTCCGATTAACGTCAATCGGGCAAAAGTCAACGTTTCCAAAAATAAAATTTGCGTAGTGTTTGCCGAAACAAATTTAAAGAGCCGTTCTCTAATCGAGAAAGCGGCTCTTTGGTACTCCCTGCGGGAATCGAACCCACAACTGTCCCTTAGGAGGATATATCTGCCCCTGACGTAGGGTTTGCAAAACACCTAAAATGCATATTTTGCGTCATTTTCGCCGTTTATCCGTCGTATTTTGCGTAATTTTTACGCCTTTTAACAACTTTTATAGCGTTCAAAAAACCAAGGTAACCAAAAAGGTCACCAAATTTGGTGACGTAAACCTATGGCAATAATAGTATAGGCATTACTAACCCCTGTGCTTTTTTATTTCTTTATATCTTTCTGGACCATAATGACATTCCCAGCAAGTTCCTTGGTTTCCTTGCGTAAAATAAAACTCGCTATCGCCACCTTTTTTGCCGCATTGAGAACATGTATAGGTTCTCTTAGTATATTCACAATTCGGTTGTGTGTCATTATTATGAGTAAAATTTGTGCTGACATCAGCAACAGGGTTATTCTCAATAATAATTTGATTACTTCGTTGTATTTCTGATCGCGCTTTCCTTTCTCGCTCATGTTTTTCCGCTAATTCCTGGCGTTCTTTTTCCTTTAATAACGTTTGAGCGATTTCAGTTTCTTTTTGATTTTGCCATTCGATAAACCTTGAATTATAACCTTTGATAGATAATTCGCCGTCTAACACGCATAGGTCTTTTAAGTCTGCTTTTTCCTTGTATATTTCTTGACCGATATTTAACTGATACTTCTTTTTATCAAGTCGATATTGAATAATTTTGTCATTGTCAACTAAAATAAAATCATTGTTTTTCGATTCGTTTAGTAAATAACGCTTTAAAAAAGACACGCCGTTTTCTTTAAACAATAACATCTCTTTTCCGATCACAATCCACTTAACGTCAATGCCCTTTAACGAGTACTCTTTCAATAATTTTTCTACGTAGCCGAGCGTAGTTTTCGAATCTCCCATTTCTATAACGAAAGAACCATTTCCGTTTGAGCAAAGTAGCGGAGAATAATGGTGATCCAAAATTTTTACCTCGGTTTCGACTTTATATCCGAGATCTAAAAATTGTCGAGATAGAGATATTCGTAATCCCTTAAAAATTTCGTTATCATTTTTGTCAAATCTATCGTAGTCGCAGTCGGTATTCGTCAAATGAGCAAAATAAGCCTGTTTTTTATCACCGTGACAATATCTTAGAATAGGATTTTTACAATGCGGGTCAACACATTTTAGATATTTGTTTCTGCTGCTTATTCTAATAGCTTTTTCTTCTTGATAATTTAATGATATTTCATATGCGCTAACAACTCGTTTGTTTAATAATGCTTTATCCATAAAATCCCCTTTTAATTGTATTGTAGCATGATTATATTTCAATTATCTGCATGTCTAATACAGATTTTTTCAATCGAATTCATTATTGATTTGCACTTGGTAACAGATAACCTGAATTCCTTTGCTACCGCAAGCAAATCGTCTTTGGTCGGATTGCCGTTACCGTTTACCGTCATTTCGTGCTCATATTTATCGGTTACGTGCGTTAGGTCGTATGCGGGAGAAAGCGCGTAGCCGTTAAGCGTTTCGTCGTAAATGAATGCAAAATTCTTTCCGTGATCGTCTTTGTTGTTATAGAACACGTTAAAACACATACGGCGGAACGCCTCGTATAAATCATCGGTAGGTTTCGCACTAATGGTTTGAATCACCTGGAATAGATGCATATAGTCAAGGTTTGGTATTTTGTGAGTAGTTTCCAAAAGGGCAGTAAGCGAAATCATATGAACACGCCTTTCACCTTTTCGGTCAAATCGCTTTACTCCGAAATAGCCCGTGCATAACTTGGACGGAAACAGTTTATATTCGTTTACGTTGATACTGCATTTTTCGGCAGTTTGGTTTGCGATAAATTCTTTTTCGCCTACGTTTTTCGGGTCGATTCTGCAAGCGAATTTTACAATCCATTCTTCGCCGTTTAGTTTAATGTGCGCCTTTGGTCTTGCGCCGCCGCTGGAGCCGCCCAACCCGTAAACCAAATCCAAATCAACGGGTTCGTTTTCGTCGTTTAATATCTTTTCGATTTCCTTTGACAGTTCGTCAAAATTAAAATCGCCGTATTCGTATTCAAAAGGTTGAGTAGGTTCGTACGTTAATCCGCCTAAGCCGTTTTTATTCACGAGCGACAACTTGGTTAAAATGGAAATTTTGTTGGGATTTATTCCTTTCTTGCTCAATAAACGATTCATCAGCAATTCGCCCCAGCCATCGGGGAGAGAATCCCAAAACACGCCGTATAATCCCGCGAATAAGTCTTTTTTGCTAACGTGAACGGCATTATTGAGAGGTAACGATAAAGGAGATATAGAAAAGCCGTTTTTCACCCAAGAGTCGTCGTATTGAAAGGCGATGACGGACGGTTCGATTTCGGCAAGATATCCGACTGTGCGACCGTTATACTTAACTGTAACTTTTTTTACGTCTTTAATCATAACTTCAAGTCCTTTAAGCTCGTTATTCTTTTACTGCCGAAAAGCTCGTTGAAATCTTCAAGACAATTGAGTGCGCTTGCGATTTTTAATAAGGATACGAACGCTATATCGCCCGTACTTTCAAAACGTCGAACGGACGCGTAAGAAACCCCCGACTTTTGTGCAAGGAGTTTTTGAGATAACTTTAATTCCTTTCTGCGCGCTTTAACCCTGTCGGTCAAAGAAACGAGCGTCGATTGAATTGTGGGTGCGTTTACGAAATCGCTTATATCAAACTTTCTTTCCATAGTGCTAATATATTAGCATATTTTAGTTTTTTTGTCAACAATTTGCTCGTATATAAGCAATATTCGATTTATTTTTTGAAAAACTGCCAACCATACGATAATTTATTTCGTTTGTTTTGGTCAAAAATTCATCGCTTTATAAAAAACAATTTCAGAAAGTCAAACGATTTTCGGTAACGGCATGTTTTCCCCTGTTCATATGTAAATTATCAATTCTAATAAACATAATTAAAAAAAGTTTTAAAAAATGTTCGCAATTTTGTTGATAAATGGTTTAAAGTTGCATATACTACCCATGTAAGCAAAAATGCGAACATGTGTTAAAGGAGTAAGACTATGGCAAAATATAAGGCTATGCCCAGAAGAGAAGACGGCGCGGTAATTGCAAACGCAGAAGGCGTTACCTTCGGAAAAATGATAAAGAAGTTAAGAGAAAGGTGCAATTTGTCGCTCCGTGGTGCTTGTGGAGAAATAGGAATATCCCCGGCATATCTTTCCGACCTTGAAAACGACAGACGCTATCCGCCCGTAGGCGAGGTTCTCAAGAAAATCCTTTCTGCCTACAGAGTGGATGAAAATACCGAATATGAGGTTATGGAATTGATCGGATTAGGAAGAAAGGAACTTGCTCCCGATATGGCTGAATTCTTACGCAAAAATCAATTTGCCAGACTAGTAGTACGTAAACTAATGCAAGTGGACAACTTGGATTCGCTCGTGGTCGACAACGAAGACGAATCGCTTGCGATAATTTCAGCCGTTGACGGTCTTATATCAAAAGGAGTGGCAACTCGTAAGTTTGACGCCGACGTAGAAGATTAGTCTGCCCCCTTCCTAAAAAGGAATTGCCGATTCCTTTTTAATTTTACCCGAGTGTTCGCAAGATTGCTAACAAATATATAAACAGGAGGAAACACGTTGATAACTAGTAGGAACTACATAAAACTGGACGAAAAAGTGAATTCTATCACTTCTATTCCGCCACGCGCAAAAATACTGCACGGAGAGATTTGCGCTTTATCACAAACCGACGGGTTTTGCTTTGCATCAAACAAGTATTTTGCAAGGCGATTAAACCTGTCAATTCAATCGGTGAGCAGATTGATAGGGGTACTTAAACGTTACAAACTCATAACCATTAGTCGCATTACAGACGATAACGGCTATCGTAAGCGTATTATTAAACCGAATTCTTCAATAACGCTGTCAAAAATAAGCGTGGGTAACGCTCAAAAACGCGAAAAACATACGCTTAAAAACGCTAACTATAATACAGTAAGTAGAAAAGATAAAAATAATATTTCTTACGAAAGTAATTACGGTATCGACTGGGGCGAATAAGATTGATGAACACGATTGTATTACAAACCGACGAATACTTGGGCGAAGACGGACTTGCCTATTGCAAAAACTGCCACACGCCAAGGGTATGCCGTATTGAAGACAGTTATTTCCCCGTTGCCTGCAAATGCCGTGAAGAGGCTTATAAAAAAGCCGAAAACGAGCGACAACTGCATGAACGGAAAGTAAAAGCGGAAGAATACCGCCGTAACAGCGCGCTCGGAAAGCATTTTAGAAACTGTACGTTTGAAACGGCTACGATTATTCCTAACAACAAGGAAGTCTATCAAATGTGTCGGAACTATTGCTTTCACGCGGACAAAATGTACGCGGCGGGCGTCGGTGCTTATCTTTACGGCGTTCCCGGCGTTGGCAAAACTCATCTTACCGCATGTATGGGTAACGCCCTGGCGGATAAGTTATACACCGTACTGTTTACCAGTTTCGTGGAGATTGAAAGAAAACTAAAAGAAGGCTTTGGAAACAACTCGGCGCAGTCTGCCGTACTTAACAAAGCCGAAACGGTTGACTTTCTCTTTTTGGACGATATCGGCGCAGAAAACGTTAAAGCGGGTACGGGTTGGTTGCAAACGATAGCGTTTGACCTTATCAATACTCGTATCAATGCTAAAAAACCAACCATCTATTCAAGTAATTATCGCATCAGCGCCCTAATGGCGAATTGCAATTACGAAGAACGGACTGCTCACCGAATTAAAGGCTCGTGCCTATTCGAACGGCAGTTAGACTGCGAAAATATGCGTGACCTCGTACGCAAACGAAACGAGAAAAAACTATTAAAATTTATTAACGGAGACATTTAACGTGGTAGAACTTAAAAACTCGCAAGAAAAAAGAATGAAAAATATTATAGGAATTTATGCTCAAGAAAGCGGTAACGACGGCTGGGTACTCAGCACCAAGAAATTGCAAGATATCTACAACGACGGATTACCCAAAAACGAACAAATCGATATTATTACCACCTATAATTTGACGTTTGAATTAGAAGAATTTCTGACCCGTCGTTGCTATATTAAGCACGAGTACGAGCAAGAACCTGACGGTGCGTACGTACACTACTTTGCCCTGATGGAATGCGATGAAATCAAGATAATGAAAGACGAGAGTGGTAGGGTCTAATTGCGTTCCCTGGGGGGATGTCAAATCTCTACGATTTTTAACTCATAAGCGGGGCGGCAATCATACGTGAGTTTTCGCATAATCAAAAATCAAAGCGCAAAATCAAAAAATATTTTCAAAACTCGTTCGAAGTGGCGAAAAAGGCGATTTTAGTGACAAATCTTTAAAAAAATTCTAAAAATACGCCACTTCGTTCGATTTTAATTTTTGATTTTAATTCAAACGAAAATCAAAATTTATTCAAAAATTCAAAGAAACTAAGATACGAAGAACGACGCAACAATGCAACGAAGATACGAAGATTCAAGGAAAAGGAGAAAAATATGAGCAAGAAGGAGTATTAGATGACGATCCCCAGAATGAGAACGATAACCGAAACCATAGCCGAAATTAAGGCGATAGACCCTATGACGGCGGTAACCCCTAACTGCGTTCGAAGCCTTTGCAAAAGCGGTAAAATACGCTGCGTATTTACGGGGAAGAAACTTTTAGTGGATTTAGACGATTTATTTAAATATTTTAGCGGTTTACACGACTAAATCGCTAGACTTTTCTAAAAATTTACGGCTTTCTTTTGTTAAGGGGATTGCTATGCCCCTTAATAAAACGCCGTAGGAGGTAATTTTAATGGCAAGTATAAGCAAACGCCCCGGGAAAAGCGGTATGACCTATCGGATACAGGTCAAAATTAAGGATAGAGGTAGCGGTGAAATCAAAGTTCACTCTACCACTTGGAAACCGCCCGTCGGGCTTACCCCAAAACAAACGGAACGGGAAGTAGTGTTGTTCGCCGCCAAATACGAAACAGCCGTTAAAGCGGTAGAAACGGCGTCGGGAGAGCCGACTCAATCCCCCGAAACCACTTTCTCGGACTACGCGCTCTGGTGGCTAAAAAGGCGAAAAGACGAAGTGGCTGCGAGTTATTACGTAAACTGCGAGAGCGCCATAGAATTGACGAATAAGCATATCGGCGGATACAAACTCAAAGAACTTACGCCGAATATCATACAGCAATACTACGATAAACTCGACCGTATGAAAAAGATCGTTACGGTCGTTACGGCAAAACCAACCTTGCGTGAGAAAATGAACCAAACGGGTATCGGTTATATGAAACTACGATACGAAAAGAATTTAAGCAGTTGCTCCCTGTCCAACGCGTTGGCAGGTAAGCAAATCAGTTACGAGTATGCCAAACGGCTAGCCGAAACGCTGGGCGAGAAAACGGAAAACTTATTCAACGTCACGCATACGACGCAAAAATACGCCTACGAAACGATAAGCAAAATAAAGCGCACCATACGGGCGGTGCTTGCTACGGCAAAAAAGCAACGGCTGATAGCCGATAACTACGCTAGCGCCGACTACATATCCTTTCCTAAGCGACCGCCACGCGATATTGATTATATGGATGACGAAGACGCTAAAAAGTTCTATAAGGCGGCGGACGAGTATTCCGATATCCGCTATAAAACGGCTATGCTTACCCTTCTTCTAACGGGTATGCGCCGTGGAGAACTGTGCGGACTGGAATGGTCGGATATCGACTTAGAAAACGGCGCGATAACTATAGCAAGGTCGCTAACCGCTGTCCGTAGGGTTGGGTTAGTATTAAAAGACCCGAAAACGGAAAGCAGTAAGCGTGTAATCGCCATATCTGATAAACTGATAACGGTGCTGACGGAATATAAGGCTTGGTACGAAGAATACCGAGTGATGTGCGGCGATAAGTGGGAAAACAGCAACCGCCTGTTTATCGGTGAATACGGCGGAAACATTTATCCTGGCACGATAAACATGTGGATGAAAAAAATTTGTCGCTCGGCAGGCCTTGAAGAGCGCACCGTTCACAGCCTTAGACATACGAATATCACGATGCAAATCGCCGCAGGAGTACCTATCGTAACGGTTGCAGGTCGAGCGGGTCACGCAAGAACCAGCACCACGACGGACATATACAGTCACTTCCTTAAAACCGCCGACCGTTCCGCCGCCCAAAAACTGGAAGAGATATTCGACTGAACATAATGACCCAAGTGCAAAAAATGCATTTGGGTCTTTTTTTCTTTACAGAATTGCTTAATAGTTGAAAAATCTGTGTATATATGTTATAATAAATAAAAATACCAACAACAAGGTTTTTTACTTTTGGAGGAAAAATGGCGAGAGAAACAAGAGAATGGCATCCCGATTTCGTAAAATACATGAATGATATAATCAGTCATCCAAATTATAAAGGACTGTGTATCACCAAGAAAAAGGATGGTTCTTGGTCTTGGTTTGGAGCAAAACAAACTGAAACGGGAAAAGCACGTATTACATGGTGTGAAGAAAAAGCAAAAGAATTGGGCATCAAAATAGAACCAGGTGTATACGCCAACGTAATGCTCGCCATTCATCCCACAAAATGGAAAGTTTGCCAAACCTGCGGTCGACGCATGTCTTTATATTATCATTATCCTAACGCCAATTTTTTGAAAGCAATTTACAAGAAATTTGGTGTAGAATATACCGATATTGACCATATCAGTGATATTTGGTCGGACTTAAATCATCGTGGCTTTACTAACGAAGTAATCATTGACTTTTTAATCTCAAAAGCGGGAATATCCATTGACAAGCAAACTGCAACCAAGGAGTCCGTTATAGATGCGTTAGAAAAGGCATGCAGAAAAGAAGATAAAAAATTGCTTGGTCCAGGAGCAATGTCAAATTTCCCCGACCGTTTTGATGGTTTTCACACCTATAATAGGTGTTGCCGTGCGACGCAAGACAAAGGACGTTCAAAGGACAATTTAAAGTCCTACACAAAAGACCGTCGTGCTTATGAATATTGGAGCGATGGAAATATTCATGCGGCGAATCAATTTATGGGAAGTGATTTTTTCAAAGGATGTTCAGCTGACCATATTGGGCCTATTTCTCTTGGCTTTGTACACGACCCTCGTTATTTGCAACCCATGCCCGGTAGCGATAATTCCTCTAAACGCGACCGATTACAAAAAGAAGATATTGATAAAATAATAGAAACGGAAGCTCGTACAGGTGTTTATCCCATGTCTTGGTACTCAAAACTTATTTGGGAGCATATTAAAGCTAACTATATTACTCGCTTGGATTACATATCTATAATTTATAGAGATGCATTAAAGCAAAATATGTCAAATTTCATGTATGTTTTGGGAACTATTTTAAACAAAACCATGGAAAAAGGTGAATACGTTTTGGAAGAATGTTTCCTTAAACCGCATTACGGGGATTTTAATTATTCCTACCAGTTTAATGAATTAGGCGAAATCGTCAACACAGAACCTCGTCATTTCACAGAAAGGAATGAAAATGAAACCACTCGCTATAAACGTATTGCGATAGAGGCTATTCATGATTATAACAACAAGGATAATCGAAATTTAAAGCCCATTATAACAGAAAAAGAAAAAGATTCATTAAGAATTATTTGCAACAATATCTTACTTAATGCTGATATTCGTACCATAAAAACTTCAATAATAAAATTGATGGAAAACATTCAGTTGAGAATAATTTCAAGCTTGTAAAAATACGGTGGCGCACGCCACCGTATTTTATATATCAAGGGATAATTGAACAGCTTTTTTAAGCCTTTTTCTATTCGTTCCTGGTTGCGAATGTATTAACTGAATATAGTCTTCGCAAGAGATAAATCCTTTGAAAAATTTTAGGATTGGAGAAAATACAGCATTGGAAGATTTTGCTTTTTCATCGCAAGGGATATTTTCCAAATCGGAAATAGTATCAAAAGCAGTAATCTGCATTTCGGGCAGTTCTGTTATTGGAATTGGAAAGAGAGTGCGAGGCTCGATTGATAAATCGTTGCGAGTACAAATAATTATAACACGCTTACGACGCTGTGGAACGCCATAATGATTTGCCATTAATGTTCGTCCTTCTGCCTTATATCCCAATTCGGAGAATAAAGTTAAAATGTCTTTATAAACTTTTCCGTTTTGAAAACTTAAAAGTCCTTCAACATTTTCAAACACAATTACTTTAGGTTTTACCCCATTAACTATTTCAACAAATTCCTTAAAAAGTTGATTTCGGGGATCATTCTCACTCCTAAAACCAGCCAAAGAGAATCCTTGACAAGGCGGTCCACCGCAAATAATATCAGCTTTACTGTCTATAGCAGCCTGGATAATTCTTTGTTTAGTTTCTGGTTTAGTGATGTCATCGCAAAGCACTTCAATTTCAGGATTGTTGATTTTTAGCGTTATACAAGCACTTTTTTCAATATCGTTACTAATAACTGCTTGAATACCCGCCATTTTAAATCCTGCGGTCATTCCTCCCGCACCACTAAATAAATCAATGGAATTACAACACCCTGTTTTTTCTACAATTTGTTTTGCTATTTGGTAAGCCAGGATTGTTGGCACAGCATTGCCGATTTGTTTAAGGTGCTGCGTTTTGTTTCCATAGAAATAATAGTCATCTTTAAAACCTTGAAATCTAGCGGCTTCCCTGACCGAAAGAACTCTATCGTGAATGGGATGAATATATGTGCCATTGCCTGGACGATTAAAATAGGTTGTAATTGTGTAACTAGGTTTTGTATAGTCGATACGACCATACAAAGTTGTTCTGCCGCCTGTTTGTGTAATTCGCTTAAGACGTTTAGATTTATTAACAGTTTCTTCTGGAATATCCTTCCAAGAACCACCTTGTGGAACAGGACGAATCATTTCCATATCCAAATCGCTAAGCTTAAACGTGGTATGGTTCATTATCACATCCTGCTTTAAAAGTAAAAATTTTTCTGTAATTCCTAAGAAGGCTTTATGCGATATCTCATCCAATTTAGCCCCCACTTGCATTAACGCAATTTCAGGTAAGAGTTCACCATTAAAAATGGCGCTAGCTGTTTCAAAAGGGATTTCAGGTGTAATATATTTTATCTGCTCGTAATAATGTTGAGTCAAAATTGTTTTTGGTATAGCTGATTTTTGTATCTGCAAAGGCTGAATGCCATAAGCCTTATATGCCAGTTCTTCAATAATATCAAACAAACCAGAGTCGCCAGTCTTCAAATATTGTTGAGTATACAAGCCTATTTCCTTTAAGAAGGGAGAATTAACTGGTACTGGGAAGCAGTCAATTTCATAATTGTTAACATGATTATTGCTACTCGTTAATTTGAAAAACCAATTAATGATAGACGTATTAAACAAACCTAAAATTGCATACAAGTCAATTCCGTATTCATTTTCTTTCACAGAAATAAAATTACATGAATTACCAAGCACATTATTCGCTGGAATATAAGCAAACGTTACACGGCGAGATTTTCCCATGTTTACAACTTGTTGACATGCTATTCTATCCGAATAAATATACTGATTCTTTTTTGACCCATTTACGAATGAATCCAAAATATACTCGTCTTCCGTTGCTGTTAAATCGACATTATAGTAATTTATATTCCTTCCGCGTAATAAGGTGAAATTTGTTCTATGGGATACAATAGAATTTTTGTTTGCCGTTAAATCCAATTCCCCACGCATATTATCAATAAACGATAGGTCTTTTACAATAGGGAATTTTCTCAATTGGCTAAGCCATGTGTATTCATTCGCACTTATCGAAAAAATAGCATTTTCGGTGTTAGGGTTAATAATATCGTGGATATTAATTACATTCGTTTGATTTGGATTATTTGCATAATCGGCAGTTATTTGAATATTCTTGGTTGTTCCACCTTTTTTCATTAATACAGCACAAAGCGCTTGCTGTGCATCAATAAAACCAGCACCTTCTTTTATTGCTTTGATTGAAATGATTTGATTATCCAATAATAAATGAGAACGAAGCTTTGAACACGATTTATCCGATAATATCGAAGAGGGCAACAATAAGCTTGTGTACCCACCATTTTTTGTATATGAATCAACTATTTCTTCTACAAATAGTTTATACAAGTTTAATACACCATCGGTAGAATAACAAAATTGTTTGTCTACGATTTTAGAAATAGCGGCATATTTTTGTTTATCAATCGTAAAAACAGCATCACTCAAATATTGTTGCTTTTCCGCTTTTAAATTTTTATATGGAGGGTTTGTAACAACAATATCAAAACCTTTTCCAAGCACGCTTTTAGGGAATACACGTTCTATTTCAATATAAGAAATTGGACTTTTAGACACATCCAGCAATAAGCCTTTGCCGATATGTGCATCAAAATATTTTTCGTCAAGGACAATACCAAAATATATGTTGATGAATTCCGAAAAAATTCTTTTATAGATATCAAGCGCAGTCTGATTTATGTCGGCTACATATATATTTTCTATAACAGCACGTATTTTTTCTTTAGGTAAATGTAATACTGAAATCGCTTTCAAATATGAAAAAACGTAATTGCCTATACCAACACACGGCTCAAGAAAGGTTAACTGTGAAATGTCTTTTTTATCGTCCACAATTTTATTTACCAATTCGTTCATCATTGCGTCCGTAAGAGCTAAACTTGTTAAATAAAAACCGGTTTGCTTTCTTTCTAATTGATCCATAGAAATTTCAAAATCATGACCAAGAGATGCAATTTCTTTCCATATTTCGTTTTTTCTATTTTCAAAATTCGTCATTTAAGTTGCTCCTTTGCCTAGTATTATAGCACAAATGTTTTTTCGAGACAAGCAAAATGAGACGCTGTTTGACTTTTTGTTTATCACAAATTTTTATACTTCCAGTATGTAATATAAAATTTGGTTTGAAAAAGTCCCGTTATGTTTATAAGTAATAGGATGTACTTGCTTTTTTTCGACAAAAAATGTATAATAAAAGAAAACGACTTAGAGGAAAACTTTTGAGCGATACGTCTTGGATAAAACCACATTTAACGGAATATTTTTCACCGCAACGCAACGATTTTAAGTGTGCGTCGCTTCTTGATGAAAAAATTTGCTTATTTGGTGGTAAATTATACAAGTATTATTCTTTTGAAGACCCATACTCCCTAAAAAACCTTTACGATAAAACTATACACTTTAGCAAACCTGAAAGATTTAATGATCCCTTTGACTGCGCTCTGGGTTTTTCGCTCGACAAAGCTGTAGCAGCATTTTTACCTAGCATCATAGACACGAAACTAGAGTTAAAAGGTGAAAATAGGGAACAAACCAAGCAATTGGTCAAACAATTAGTTCTCGGTGAAAAGCCCAGCGTTAAAGGCGATAAAACGGCTGAACTAATTAGTTTTTTCTTCTCTTTACCACAATTTGTTGACATAATAAAAAAATATCAAAATGGTGAATTTACCACAGAAGAAGAATTTAATGAGGGTTTAACAAAATTATTTTTAGAACCGCAGACATTAACGGATTTGATGGTTTTGCTTTCTAAACCGGGGAACGAGCATTTATTTGATAATTTGGGGGACAATATCGGCGTGCAAACCATAATGGACGCTTTTATTAAAAATCCTACAGAACTTGTAAAACTCCTTGTCCCCGACCAACAAACGCCCGAAATAGAAAAAGGCGTTTCCATTATTTCTTCGCTTTCAACAGAAAGCAGTATTTCTCAAAAACTTGTAAAACTTGCTGAAATTACTGGGGATACCAGCGGACGCATTCAAAGAGAATTTGAACGCGTTAAAACAATTTTAACACCAATAATTGCAGACACTAAAAAGAAAATAAACGATATGTTTGCTATTACCTGTTTTTCTGAAAGACCCAATTCTATTTTGATGTGGTCGCATTACGCTAATAAACACACGGGATTTTGCGTTGAATACGATTTGGCAAAATGCACTTCATTATCCGCCAAAATGTTGCTATTCCCCGTAATATACACGGAAGAGCGCGCTACTATACCGATGAGTCTTATTGACTTCGAAGACCCCACACACCCTAAAACAGCCGACCTTGATAAATTTGCGCCTGATTTTGTTATTTCATTACTTACAAAAAGTAAAATTTGGGATTACGAAAACGAATGGCGAATAATTGAATTTCAGTCAAATTTAACTGATGGGCATTTATTACTATCGGATATGGTTTCAAAGGTTTATTTAGGCGCAAATATTTCCCCTGAAAACGAAACTGCTATAAGAAATGCGCTTGGCAAAAATATTCCCATTGAAAAATACGAAATCGACACAGAAAATTATAAATTAATTTTATGTAGCGCAAATGAGGATTAAATATGTTTTTTAGTTTTTTTAAAAAAACTGCATTGCAGTTGGCAAAAATAGGTGGAAAAAAATTTTTAGCCGCACTTAAAAAATTTATCACAGATAGTCGACTCATTAATGAAATTCATGATCGTGCAGATAAAGACTTGTTTTTAGCGGCTGCTAGTTCCGAAGAATATCGTCATATTGCAGATATAAAAGAAAGAAATATTTATGATAAGCTTATTGAACTTTGCTTCAATCAACATTTAGAAGGTATCAATATCGAACAATTTGTGGAAACGAATTATTCTCATAAAACCCCTGAAGCGAAAAACTATATTAAATGCTTTTTTTATAATCTTATTGTTGTTTACGGTATTGTTTGTTTACCAAAGACAAGGAGCGAACAGCATGAATAAAATGGATTATGAAAAAGCAATTACCGAGGCGAAAGACAAAGGCGAACTGATAGGTGTGATAATCGCCTTCTCCCAGGATACAAGCCTACCGTGGGCAACCTTTAGAAAATACTATAACCAAGCGCTCTTGCGGATGCTGACCGAATTTAAGGACGAATAACTAACGCGATAAAATACTAAAACGACCGAAAAATCGGTCGTTTTTTGGTCTTCCCGCCGGGAGTCGAACCCGAAATTGCGCCTTAGGAGGGCGCCGTTATATCCATTTAACTACGGAAAGATATATTAAATTTTACAGGATATAGCAATACCCGTTTTGGCGAACTGTTTTCGCCGTGGCAACCATTTAGGTCACCAAATTTTATTTTAGGCGTCTGCCGTATCGCAAAAACGCACGATTTTGAGCGGTTTTTGCATAGTTTTGCCCCGTTTTGATGGGTTCATATTAGGAATAGCAAACCCTTAGGAGGGGACCGTTATATCCATTTAACTAAGGAAGCAAATTGAAAAAATACTTAAATTGTCGGCTATAACCGATAACGTATGTAAATTTTCGCATTCGGTCGCTTTAAAAACACGTATTATGCGGGACGCCGTTTTTAGTTATAGAGCCGAACCACGAAAAAATAAAGCAATTATGCAACCGACTCCTAATATATTACTACATTACGACAAAAAAGTCAACAAAGAATACGGTAGGCATTAAATATAAATGCAAATTGCTTTCGACACGGAAAGAAGAAAGCTACTGCAAGGTAATCGGGCAGGGAACGTTATTTAGGCGCATTTCGGTTATTAAACGTAAACGATAATACCTGTTCTAATGCCGACTGCGCGCTAAGGTAGATGTAAAACGCAACATTTAGCCGTGTTACGTTTTATTTCGTCTATATATTGAGCTTCTCTGTGGATAGAGTGTCACCTTAGGAGTCGATTCAGAGCCACCGAAGTGCTCTAAAATAGGTAATTTTCTTGCAAATCGCACACTTTTGTATATTTTCGTTTCTTTTGCCCCGGTTTTCTGTTTCAAGCAGTAATTTTTATATCTTTTAGCAATTTCTATGCCAAAACAATGCCAAAACTATGCTGTTTTGAAAATAAGGGTTGGAGTTATCCGTCTTTGTTAGTGTCGAGCTTTTAACCTCTGTAACAATCACGGACTTAGAGGAAAACACTGACTCTATTCATGAATATCAAGAACGTTTAGAATTCTTTTGAATGAGTCTTGGCCATCAAGGCAAGTATCTCTAAGCCCGCCATTTTCTTGATTCCGGTTTGCGAGCCCACGATAATAGAAAGCTTTCTTGGAATCTTCTATAATAAAAGGAATTATGTTAAACCTAAGACACTCTTTCAAGGCAATCAATCTGCCGACTCTGCCGTTTCCGTCTTGGAATGGGTGAATATATTCGAAGTCTGCATGAAGTTCAATAATATCGTCGATGGTTATATTGCTTTTAGAGTTAAAATCCGTAACGAGCTTATCCATGGCTTTGTGGACTTCGCTCGGCTTGCAAGTTTCTCTTCCGCCGACGGTATTTGCTCGCTTTTTATAATCTCCAACGGCAAACCAATCGAGAGATGAATCCTTGGTTCCTTGTTTCAATAGCAAATGAAGGTGCTTGATAATATCTTCGCTCAAAGGCTCTAATGCTTTATCGATTACGTAATCGATTGCTCGGAAGTGATTACTTGTTTCGATAATATCATCAACAGGGATTCCGTCGCCGACGTCAATCGTTCTTGTTTCGAAAATCAACCTCGTTTGATCTTCCGTAAGTTTAGAACCTTCGATGTGATTAGAGTTATAAGTCATTCTGACTTGTAATTCATGATAAAGTCCGCCTGAAATCTTAGCTTCTTTTTCTTCACGCAAAATTTGCAGAATGTGATTATCGCAAACCTCTCTAAACAAATCGTCAGTTTTGCAATGTAAAAAATTTGCTATCTTAAAAATTACGTTATTCGCAATCTTCTCACCCTTTGAAATTTTGGCAATAGTTCTGGATGAAATACCGAGTTTAGTAGTTAAGTCAGACTTGGTTAAACCAAATTCCTTGAGCTTATTTTTTAATGGCTTATAAGAATACATAGCCACCTCCAAGTTTCTTTACTTATTATACCACAATAAAAGCAAAAAGTAAAGATATTAGCAATAAAAAGTAAAGACTTCATATTTTGTTACCTTTCGTTGTTGCTGTTGTCCATTGCAACAAAATTTACTCATTGAAAATAATGCAAAAAGTAAAGATTTTACTGCCGAACGAATTGTTAAGCATGTTCAAGCTGCTCTGCGACGGCAAAACATATTATAATATTTTTTTGTAAAGTGCTTGTAATTTTGTTAAAAGTATGTTACAGTAAAAAAAATAGTTAACAACGGCTATCTATCGGATATTGTAACGGGGACGGAAATGGACAAATTTACTTTTAACGCATTACTCAGAGAAATTGACGACGGCAGCCAAGCCGCTCTCGAAAGACTTTATGACGAGTACGGGAAATTGGTTATGTGGCTGGCGTATTCGGTGCTTAAGGATTGGCATCATTGTCAGGATGTTTTGGATATAGTCATGATTCGAATCTGGAACAATTCCGAAAAAATAAAGAAGATAAATAATCCGACCGCTTATATGCAAAAAGTCGCTTTGAACACGACGTATTCATATTACAAAAGCCATATATCCGAGGACAAAAAGCATCTTGTTTGTGAGGATACATGTAAAGACGAAGGCAAGGAAGATGTATACGGCGGTAACGATAAGTCCGACTTTATGGAACTTATAAAAGAGTTGTCGGAATCGGAACAGCAAGTCGTATTTATGAAAGTTTACTGTAACGATACATTCGACGACATCGCAAAAGTTTCGCACATGCCAAAGACCACAGTCCTATGGATATACAACCGAGCCATCGAAAAACTGAGACAGCTTCGGCAGCGACCGCCTCGGTAACGGAAGAAAGACGATGTGAAATTTTTAAGTAAAAAGACATGGTGTTTTTCAAAAAAATATTATTTTCAAAAAAATTTTTTATTTTTTTATAAAAAATAAGCCAAAATCTTGACCAAAAGTCCGAAAAAAATTGTCTATATTTATGAGAAGAGGAAAAGACGTTTGAAAGGACAAACATAATGTTATTTTTAATCAGACTATAACGGAGAAAAGTATGGAACATAAAGAGGATGAATTGAAATTAAAAACCGAATATGACGGCGTCAGAATAGATTCGTTCGCACAAACTTATGAGAGGATAAAGGGCGAATTACAACCTAAAAATGCCAATGTATCGGTAAAGAAGAAAAATATTTTTAGACGGGTAAGTGCGGTTGCCGCCGCCATACTGATTTTGTGTTGTCTGTGCACGGCAATTGTTTCGAGATTCGGCGGCGATGGCAAGATATATGACGAATGCGCTGCCGCTCCGATTTTGTCGACTATAGCGGAGATAGCGAATTCGGGAGTTTCGTATGTCCCGAACTTAAATTTGCTCAATGACGTAGAAGTCAAGCAAGTCAATCACAAAACAGAGGACGATATTTTGTACTTTACCGTAATGGGCACGATTTCCAAATCGTCCGATACTGATATCGAAGCCGTGCGATTGAGGATAATACTAAATGAAAAGTATATTCCGTACGACGAGGACGATTATAAGGGCGATACGCGTATCATATGTTCTCGTCAGGTAATGTTTAAGGAAGTTTCGGCTACTGTTTGGGACGGGCAAGTGCATGTCGGATACAAAGCTTCGTTTAAAGACGGCACCGTGAGGTATCTTATAGAATATCTTTGTTTGGCAGGAGAGCCGAACGAGCAGAAGGCAATCGATTTTCTGTCGAAATTTTTAGCGCCCGAAAATAGTGAGTTCTTAGCAGAAGCGAATAAAACCGATGAATGTGCATATTCCGGCGTTTCATACTATAATATGGACGCAAGAACGAAATTCGATTTCGGAGAAAACGTTTTGCTAAGAGAATAGAATCGTTTTAGTCTTGGATTGAAATGACGGGAATGTTGCCGGGCGATATTCTTACATACAATTCCCATTATTTTGCTCATGATTCTATTATCGTGTGTACCGGTAAATACGTTTCCGGCGGTAATAAGTTGAAAGATGTTCAAATATCTTTCGTTAGAGATATTGCAACAGTCATGACCAATGCAAGAAGCGCATTTTAACCGTTATGACTGATTGGCTATTGATATTAGAAGCAAGCAAAAACGATTTGAAGAATAAAAATACGATTCTGATAAAAGCCGATTTTCAATAAGATTCGGGCTTAGCACCCGAAACCAATCTTAAATAAGTTTTTGTTTTCGGCAAATCCGATTACTCGGAAATACGTTATGGGTGCGTTCGGACGTGCCCTACGATAATTCGATAATACAATTAAAAACAACGTGAACTTGACAATAACAAGCCGTTGTCCGCAATACAAAAGTTACCTTATCGCCGTTTTGTGCGGTAAGGTTTTTTTGTTATAGTAAAGAGTGTATATATGTTTTTTAATTTTTTCGTTTTTTGAAAAAGCGAAGCGTGCGGCATATTGTTGAAGTAAACGTTTTAGTTTCCATTGAACAGATAACGGAGCATGTTCGATGTTCGGCATGTTGCGTTATAAACGGCAAGATTCGACGTATGTTACGCCAATTGTCTTTAATTAACTCCGGCAAAGTCGGATTGATACTCGGCTTTAATTTAGTCTTACTTTATTTTGCTCGGATATGAATAACAAATGAAATTCATAAACAGTGCTTGACATAAATCTTATTTTCGTTTTTTCATCGTTTGAAGTGAAGTGCTTTTATTGGATTTTTTGACGTAGAAAAAAGCTAAAAAATCAAGACGAAACGAAGTTGTTATCGTAGCAAAGATAACGGAAAAATTACGGCAAGTTAAATTATTGATAATTTTTAAATAGCAAAAAACAGAAAAGTCCTAAAAAAATAAAAAATTTATATATTTTTTTGTGTTTTTAGCCAAAATCTTGACCAAAAGTCGATTTTTTGGAGTCTTTATTAGTGAAAGAGAAAAAAGAAGAAACGGCACAGCAAAAAATGTTTCTTTTGCAAAGGAAATTTTGCGTTTGCCCTACAGACGCATTAAATATAAAAATACAGGAGGAAAGAAAGATGGCAAGTAAAGTATTCGAAAAGTACTACTCGAAAGTAGC
>ERZ827520.546-NODE-546-length-58250-cov-4.554635_pt1 | contig 58250 bp, 44 predicted proteins | sample MGYA00519581_ERZ827520 | MGnify/ENA primary metagenome ERZ827520 (study PRJEB31778, sample SAMEA3449339) | human gut metagenome | biome: human gut; feature: human-associated habitat; material: faeces | place: United Kingdom | collected 2010/2012 ... | reverse complement strand
CCATGCGAAGATCGATGCGTGGCGGCAGGCTGAATCGCTTGCCCTGACGCGTGAGCGCCGCCCCGATCTGCTCCCGCCGGAGACAGCGACAGAAACAGAGACAGAAAAGAATTGACCCGGAGAACCGCATTGAAAAACAGGAAAGGAGGGATCCGACATGGCTGAAAGACCCGGTTCCAGGCGTTCGATACTGGGTATTTTTGACTGTTGGAGCGCGGGACTGTACCGCCTTGTGTTGCGCAGTTGGCTGGGCAGATGCCTGACAGGCTACCGCCGCGAACCGACGGCTTTGCTGTCCGGCGAAACGCGGGCGCGTGGGATGCACGCGATGTCCGACCGGCGCTGTCGGGTCGTCCGGGCGGCGGAGGGGAGCCGGGTTCTGGTCGTCGCACGCCGACTGGTTCACCTGCTTGCCGACTGTCCTGCGCGACTGTACGGGCTGTTTTTCCTGTTGTACGGGATTGTATGCTGTCTGATCCGCCTTCTGCAGCCGTTCCTGATAGCCGGACGGTCGCTGGATTTGCGCGGCATTGTTTTCAGCGGCATTCTGGCACTGGTAGCTTTGCCGTTTGCCCTGACGCGGCGCTCCCTCGCGGGCGCTGTCGGAAGCGGCAGGGTAGGGTATGCGCTGACCTGCCGGCTGCTCGGTATGCCGGAGGATCGGGTCGCCGATCCGTGTATCGAAACGCCAATCGCGCTGTTTTACGTTGCCGCTGCGCTTGGCGGCGGTGCCGCCGCCGCGACGGTCTGGATACATCCGATGATCATCCCGGTCGGATTCCTGACGCTCGGACTTCTCTGCATGGTGCTGTCCCGCCCGGAGACGGGGGTCGCGCTGTCGGCGCTCATGTTGCCTGCCGTCTGGATATGGGAGCGCGCCCTGCACGTGCTGGCGGCACTGATTCTTTTGACGTGGGTGGGCTATGGCTTCAAATTGCTTCTGATGCACCGCTCCTTCCGGCTGGGCAGGCTGGATGCCGCCATGCTTCTGTTCGGAATCCTGCTGGCAGGCGGAGGACTGTTCGGCGTTCGTTTTTCCGGCGCCGGATTGCGGCAGGGGCTGCTGATGGCGGCTCTCCTTTCGGAGTATTTCCTGATAGTCAATCTCATGAATTCCCGTGCCGCGTTGCGGCGGTGCATGGGCGGCGTCGGCGCGACACTGGTGCTGATCGTACTGCTGTCCTGCGTCCGACTGCTCCCGGCGGAATTCTCCGGCTGGCTGGATGAGTATCGGCTGGGTGCGGTTCTGACGGACGGAATGCGCACTGCCGCCGGATTTCTCAATGCACTTTGGTCTGCCAGCTTTGAACAGTTTCTTGTGTTGGCGTTGCCGTGGCTGTTCGTGTTCCTGCTTTCCCGTCGCCGTCTGCTGACTGCCGTGCCCTGCATCGGGCTGGCTGTGCTCTGCGGCTGGCTGATCTGGCGGATATCGTCCATGTCAGCCCGGCGTATTTTTCCACCCTGTTCAAACGCTTCAACGGGGTGTCGCCGGTGGAATACATCGTGCGCAAACGCGTGCAGCGGGCGATCGAGCTGATCCACACCACGTCGCAGAACCTCACGGAGATCGCCATGGCCTGCGGCTTCAACAACGGCACAAATTTTTATAAGGCGTTCCGCCGGGTCACTGGGAGAACCCCCGCCTCCTATCGCAGGACGGCGGACAGTATAAGGGACTTAAAAAAACAGGAAAGTGAAAAATAGTTTAGAAAATCCGCAGGGATAGTTGCTGAATTCCCGCGGATTTTTATTATAATGGGATTGTAAATAAGCACAAACCGGCAAATTTTTTCAGTATTCGACCATCGTTTGGTAAGAAAGGATGAACAGGAACTATGAAGCTCAGTGTTTTAACTGTTCCGCTGCAGGGCATTCCCGCCGATCAGGCATTCGCGTATCTGCATTCTCTCGGGGTTGAGCAGGTGGAGCTCGGCACCGGCGGTTATACCGTTGACTGCCACGTCGGGGTCGCCGACTGCCTGAACGACGAAAGCAAGCTGAACGCTCTGAAGGAGCTGCTGGCGGAAAACGAACTGACCATCAGCGCGCTGTCCTGCCACGGCAACCCCGTCCACCCGGATAAAGCAACCGCAGACGGCTTCCATCAGGTGTTTGTCGACACCTGCCGCCTGGCGCAGAAGCTCGGCGTGGAAACGGTAGTCACCTTCTCCGGCTGCCCGGGCGACTGCCCGGATTCCAAGCGTCCGAACTGGGTGACCTGCGCCTGGCCGAGCGACTACGGCAAGATTCTGGACTGGCAGTGGAACGAGGTGCTGATTCCCTATTGGAAGCAGGCGGCAAAAATCGCCGAATCCTACGGCGTTAAAAAAATCGCGTTCGAGATGCATCCCGGCTTCTGTGTGTATAATCCCCGTACCCTCCTCCGCCTGCGGGAGGCCGTGGGCGACGTCATCGGCGCCAACTTCGACCCCAGCCACCTGATCTGGCAGGGTATGGACCCGGTCGCCGCCATCCGGGAACTGGAGGGCGCGATCTATCACTTCCACGCCAAGGATGTCCGGATCGACCCCTACAACTGCGCGGCGAATGGCGTGCTGGACACCCAGTCGTTTGAAAACCTCACCGGCCGCAGCTGGATTTTCCGCACTGTCGGATACGGCACCGATACGAAGAACTGGAAGGACATGCTTTCCGCCCTGCGGATGACCGGCTACGACGGCGCGATCAGTATCGAGCACGAGGACGGTCTGATGTCCCCGCGCGAAGGGCTGGAAAAAGCGGTTTCCTTCCTGAAGAATCTGCTGATCCGCGAGGGCGCCGGGGCGATGTGGTGGAGCTAATTTTTTTCCTGACAGAAAAATCAGTCCGGGAAAATCCTTTCGGCGCCGTCGGCGGTAATGAATTTTTCCTTTCTTTCTATTTCCTGAAACTCCTGAAAGAAAAAATCAGCCCAGGCTGCCGAAACACCAATATCTCGAAGCAAAGGAAGGATTATCCATGAAGCAATACCAAATCGCGATTGTCGGCTACGGCGGCATGGGAAGTTGGCACAACAACGGTATCCGCCAAACCGACCGCGTCGCCTTCTGCGGCGTGTACGACATCAATCCCGAGCGAATGAAGCTGGCGCAGCAGGAGGGCATCCCAACCGCGTACGAATCCTTTGAGGCTGTGCTGGCGGATGAAAAAGTGGACGCTGTGCTGATCGCCACGCCGAACAACTTCCATAAGGACCTCGCCTGCCGGGCGATGGAGGCCGGGAAGTTCGTCATCTGCGAAAAGCCGGTCGCCATGTCCAGCGCCGAATTGCAGGAAATGATGGACTGCTCCAAAAAGACCGGCGTACCCTTCACCATTCACCAGAACCGCCGCGCCGACGCCGATTTCCTCCGGGTGCGGGACACGATTGAAAAGGGACTGCTGGGCAATGTGTTCGAAATTGAAAGCCGGGTCACCGGCTCCCGCGGCATCCCCGAGGGCTGGCGGCAGTATGCGGTCGCCGGCGGCGGGATGATGCTGGACTGGGGCGTGCATCTGATCGATCAGTTGCTCTGCATGATTCCCCGCCCGGTGGTTTCCCTGGCCTGTGAAATGTACCATGTCGCCTATAAGGAATGCGACGACGGCTTCCGCCTGACCATGCGGTTCGAGGATGGCCCGACCGCCATGGTGGAGGTGGGAACCAGCCACTATATCGAAGCGCCCCGCTGGCTGGTATATGGCGACCGCGGCGCGCTGACTATTCCGGATTGGAGTTTCAGCGGCAAAATTATCCGCGCCAAGGAGCATGTCGTGACCTTTGAGGAAGAGATCATCTATACCAAGGCGGGCCCAACCAAGACCATGGCTCCCCGCGCGAAAGACACGCTGGAGGAGATCGATTTCAGCGGCGACGGGGTGGAAACCGATTACGATGTGTATTACCGCGACTTGGCCGCCTATCTCGACGGCACAACGGAACTGAAGGTCAAGCCGGAGGAAGCCATGCGGGTCATGAAAATCATGGAGGCGGCGTTTGAATCCGACCGGACCGGGGAAACCATCCGCGGCCGCTTCTAAAAGAATCTCTTCGCCGGCGGCTCGCCGCCTTGAAACCGTTTACAACAGAAAGGATAATGGATGATGATTCGTGTAACCGTATGGAATGAAAATGTACACGACCGGGAAATGCCCGAGGTACAGGCTGTCTATCCGAAGGGCATTCATGGAACCATCGTGGAGTTTCTGAACGAACTGGACGGGGTGGAGGCCCGGACCGCAACCCTCGACCAGCCGGAATGCGGTCTGCCGGACAGTATACTGGAGAATACCGACGTGCTGATCTGGTGGGGGCACTGCGCGCACCACCTGGTTCCGGATGAACTGGCGCGCAAAATTGTGGAACACGTTAACCGCGGAATGGGATTTATCGCCCTGCATTCCGCCCATATGTCCAAGCCGTTCACCCGGCTGCTCGGCACCTCCTGCTCCCTGCGCTGGCGGGACGGGGATTTTGAGCGGGTTTGGTGCACCGCTCCCGGCCATCCGATTGCCGAGGGTCTGCCGCCCGCTTTCCATCTGGATGTAGAGGAGATGTACGGCGAATTTTTCGACGTTCCGCAGCCGGAAACCGTGGTATTCACCGGCTGGTTCCGGGGCGGCGAGGTATTCCGTTCCGGATGCTGCTGGACGAGAGGGCTGGGCCGCATTTTCTACTTCCAGCCGGGCCATGAAACCAACCCGGCCTTTCACAACCCGCATGTCCAGAGGATTATCGGCAATGCGGTGCGCTGGGCCGCGCCGACGGCCCGCCGAGCCGCGCTGGACTGCCTGCCCTCCCCCGAATCGGCGGAAGCGCTGACCGCTGCGGGCAAGGAAGCAGAACCGTTTTAATGCTTCCCCTATTTCCCACCATCCTGTTCGCCATCCTCCTGCTATCGGATAAAAAGCACGGGCCGTCGACGCGGTCCGTGCTTTTTTATCCAATCCGGAACTTCCCTGCTTACGCCCGGTACAGGCTCTCCCCTTCCTTAATGGTTTCCAGCACCCGGATATTTCGAAGCTCCATCGGCGGGACCGCCAGCGGATTCCGGTCCAATATTACCAGATCGGCCAGCTTTCCCGGCCGGAGAGAACCCTTTCTCTCCTCTTCAAAATACTGACGGGCGGCGTTGATCGTAACCGCGCGAAGCGCCTCCAGCGGCGTAATCCGCTCTCCCTCGCCCAAAAGGACGCCGCTCTGCGTCCGGCGGTTCACCGCGCACCACACGGTATCCAGCATATCAGGAGGCAGCACCGGCGTGTCCTGATGAAAGGTCACGGTCACGCCGCAGTCCATTGCTGTGCGGGCAGGACTAATCCGCGCGGCCCGCTCCTCCCCCAGATTGGCGCGGTGCACATCTCCCCAATAATGGGTGTGCGCGACGAACAGCGAGGCAATCATGGACAGCTTCGCCATCCGTTCGAGTTGATCGGCCCGCACCGTCTGAGCATGGATCATCACCGGCCGGAGAGCGGCGCCTCCCGACGGCCCCAATACCGCTTCCGCCGCGGTGATCCACTGTTCTGCCGCCGCATCCCCGTTACAATGGGCCAGCAATTGCTGGCCCTCCCCCGCCGCTTGGCGGAGAAATGCCTCCACCTGTCTGTCGGTGTAAATGGGATAGCCCCGGTAGCCCGGCTCCTCGCCTGGAGAGGCGCCGGACGGCGCATAGGGTTCACTTAACCAGGCGGTTCGCCCTTGCGGGGATCCGTCCAGAAAGATTTTGTATCCGCCGATCCGCAGGCGCTTCCGATAAATGCGCCAATCCGGATTATCCTGCAGCAAAGCGGCGTTTTCCTTTTCGTCCACATAGCACACCACGTCTAGCCGGAGCATTTCCCGCAGGGCGGCCGCCTTCCATACTGCCCAGTCCTCCGCCTTGGTCAAGCCGTCCTGCACAGTGGTAATCCCGTGCCGCAGATAAGCCTCCTGTGCGGTTTTCAGCTGCCGGCAGAGCTGTTCCTCCGACGGTTTTGGAATCCGCGAAGCCGCCAGCACAGTGAACGCCGTCTCTTCCAAATAGCCGTTAGGCTGTCCATAGCTGTTGGGCTGTCCATAGCCGGCCGGCTCCCGGCCGATCGAACCGCCCTCCGGGTTCGGCGTCTCGGCCGTGATCCCTGCCGCATGGAGGGCCGCCGTGTTCATAACACCCATATGACCGGATTTGTGGGAGATCAGCACAGGATTACCCGGAGCGGCGATATCCAGCACCCGGCGAGTAGGATGGGCGCGCTCCGCAAGACGATTATGATCGTAGCCGAAGGCAATGATCCATTCTCCAGGCGCGATTCGGTGCTCCTCCCGGTATTGGGCGACGGCCCGCGCAATGTCGTCGAAGTTCTCCGCTTGTTCAAGGGAGAGGAGAGAAAGCGTTTTGGCATACGCCGTGATATGGCTGTGCGGGTCGACAAAAGCGGGCAGCAGCGTATGCCCGGCCAGGTCGACGACCGCGGCGTCCGGCGCGAGAGCCAGGGCTTCCACAAGCGTCCCCACGGCGCGGATTACCCCGCCTTCCTCCAAAAGCGCCTCCGCCGTCTCTTCCTCTTCCATGGTCAGAATATCGCCGCCCGTATAAATAACCGGTCTTTTTTCCGTAACCGCCATTGTTGCCGCTCCCTTCGCATAGGTTCCGCCTATAGGATTTTTTTATTTAGTATACCTCCCTCAACCGAAAACATATCACCGGATTGTGAACAAAACGCCGGCGGCGCTGCCCGCCTTGCAATCGGGAGGGATAAGCGGTATAGTGTTGTAGTAGTTAACTTAGTTATTGTCATGGTTTCTGTTTACCGTTTTAAACCCGTTTTAATTCCGTGCTTTCCTTCTCAAACACTTTACCCATTTTTCAGGGAGGTCTTTTCCATGATCCGTTTCCGTCCCGTCCGTCCGGAGGATGCGGCCGCCCTTGCCGCCATTTATGCGCCCTATGTACAGGAAACCGCCATTTCCTTTGAATTTATCCCCCCGACAGCGGCGGAGTTTGCCTCTCGTATCCGGGAAGCCGCCGCGCTGTATCCCTGGATTGTCTGCGAGGTGGACGGCGATGCTGCCGGCTACGCGTACGCGTCGGCCCTGCACAAGCGGCCCGCTTACGGTTGGAACGCCGAGCTTTCCCTATATCTCACGCCTGCCATTCAACGCCGGGGAATCGGAAGCGCGCTGCTTCAGGCGATGCTGGAACTGCTCCGGATACAGGGGTTCCAATACGCCTACGCCTGCATCACCGACTCCAACGAAACCAGCGTCCGGCTGCACAGACGGTTCGGCTTTGAACCGGCAGGACGGTTTCCACGGGCGGGATACAAAGGCGGCGCTTGGCACGACGTTCTCTGGCTTGCACGGCCGCTAAACGAATCGGCAGACGACGGCGAACCAGCGCCGGTTCGCCCCTTTCCCTCTCTGCCCGAAGCGGAGGTGAATCGCCTGTTGGAGCGTTTGGCGGCGGAATGCCGCTGAATGGTTTTTTAACCGAAAGGGGACGGCGGCAACTAATGTTGCCGCCGTCCCCTTTTCAATTTAGGAGCCGCTAGGATTTCAGCTGATAGGACAGGGTCATCAGGCTGTCGCCAAGGTGGACGTTCTCCACCACCGCTTCGGGGTAATGGTAGCTGATGTCATAATGGCTGAAATTCCAGAAGCCCCGCACACCACAACGGATCAGCCGATCCACGATGGCCGGCGCCGCCTCCTTCGGGATACAGAGGATGGCCACCTCGGGATGCTCCGCCTCGCAGACCACTTCCAGTTCCCCGATCGGGCGGACCGTCATCCCCCGAATCGTCTGCCCCGCTACCTCGGGCGAATCATCAAACACACCGACCAGTCGGATGCCGCGATGCTCGAAATCCATGTGATTGGCAATCGCGCGGCCCATGTTGCCTGCGCCGAGCATCACTGTCGGAGAAAGGCGATCCATACCAAGAATCCGGCCGATTTCCTCATACAGCTGTTCCACCATATACCCGTATCCCTGCTGCCCGAAGCCGCCAAAGCAGTTCAGATCCTGCCGAATCTGGGAGGCGGTCAGCCCCATCCGCTGGGAAAGCTCCCGGGAGGAAATACGAGTGATCCCGTTTTCCTTCAAATCATACAAAAAGCGGTAATAGCGGGGTAGCCGGCGAACCACCGACATGGAAATATGTTCGTTTCTAGCCATACCAATCCTCCATCCCGCACATACAGGCGGCGCAAACAGACTGGAAAGAAGCGTATTTCAGCGTAAAGAACTCACGCCTTGCTTTCACGGGTATAATCCAGCAGGCCGCCGGCCAGCAGCATCGCCGCTTGCCGCGGCGAAAAATTCGAAACCAGCGGCAGCGTCTCGCCGGTGGTCTTATTCTCCAAAACGATCGCTTCGCCCTTCGACAGCCGTTCCCGCACCTCCGGCAGGCAGAGCTCGTCGCCCAGAGAAACCCGGTCATAGTCCGACTCGTTCGCAAAGGTGAGCGGCAGGATGCCCGCGTTGATCAGGTTCGCTACATGGATGCGGGCGAAGGACTTGACGATCACGGCCTTGACGCCGAGGTACAGCGGCGCCAGGGCGGCGTGCTCACGGGAGCTGCCCTGCCCATAGTTCGAGCCGCCGATGATGATTCCCTTCCCAGCCTCTTTGCAGCGGGCGGGGAATTCGGGATCACACCGCACGAAGCAGTGTTCCGAGATCGCGGGGATGTTGGAGCGCAGGGGCAGAATCTTCGCCCCGGCGGGCATGATATGGTCGGTGGTAATGTTGTCCCCCACCTTGAGCAGCACCGGCGCATCGATGGTCTCCGGCAGAGGCGCGGTCTGCGGGAAGGGCTTGATGTTCGGCCCGCGGACAATCTCCACCTTATCCATATCGGCTTCGTCGGCCGGCGGCACAATCATGTTATCGTTGATAAGGAACCGGTCCGGCATGGCGATTACCGGCGGCTCCCCAAGAGTACGGGGGTCGGTGAACACGCCGGTCAGCGCGGAGGCCGCGGCGGTTTCCGGGCTGACAAGGTACACCTGCGCGTCGGCGGTGCCGGAGCGCCCTTCAAAGTTGCGGTTAAAGGTGCGCAGGGACACGCCGCCGGAGTTCGGTGACTGGCCCATGCCGATGCAGGGACCGCACGCGCATTCCAGAATCCGGGCGCCCGCCGCGATCAGATCCGCCAGCGCGCCGTTTTCCGCCAGCATGTTATACACCTGCTTGGAGCCGGGAGCGATGGAAAGGGACACGTCCGGATGGACGGTCTTCCCTTTCAGGATCGCCGCCACCTTCAGCATGTCCATCAGGGAGGAATTGGTGCAGGAGCCGATGCAGCACTGGTTCACCGGGATTCCCTTCAGCTCCTCGACCGGCTTCACCGCGTCGGGAGAATGCGGGCAGGCAGCCAGCGGACGAAGGGCGGACAGGTCGATATCGATCACCTCGTCGTACACCGCGTCGTCGTCGGGGCCGACCGCGGCCCAGTCGGCCTCCCGGCCCTGGGCGCGCATGAATTCCCGGGTGATCTCATCCGACGGGAAGATAGAGGTGGAAGCCCCCAGCTCCGCGCCCATGTTGGTGATGGTTGCCCGCTCCGGCACCGACAGGCTCTTTACTCCCTCGCCGCCGTATTCAATGATCTTGCCCACGCCGCCCTTGACGGAGAGGATACGAAGCACCTCGAGGATCACGTCCTTGGCCGCGACCCAGGGGGAAAGCTTACCGGTCAGATTGACCCGTACCATTTTCGGCATGGCTATGTAGTAGGGGCCGCCGCCCATGGCGACCGCCACGTCCAGCCCGCCCGCGCCGAAGGCCAGCATACCGATGCCGCCGCCGGTGGGGGTATGGCTGTCCGAACCGATCAGGGTTTTACCGGGGATGCCGAACCGCTCCAGATGCACCTGATGGCAGATGCCGTTGCCCGGACGGGAGAAATACAGTCCGTGCTTTTTGCACACGGTCTGGATATACCGATGGTCGTCGGCGTTCTCAAAACCGGTCTGCAGGGTGTTGTGATCGATATACGCGACCGAGCGCTCGGTCTTGACGCGGGGAACCCCCATCGCCTCAAATTCCAGGTACGCCATCGTGCCGGTAGCGTCCTGCGTCAGCGTCTGGTCAATCCGAAGGCCGATCTCGTTGCCGGGCTTCGACATATCGCCGTCCAGCAGGTGGGCCTTGATCAGTTTCTGCGCCAGTGTGTAACCCATGTGTAACCATCCTTTCGCTTTGGCGGGAGGTTCGATAAGACCGCTTTCCGCGCGGCGGAAAAACTCCCGCTTGAAGGACGAACCAACGCCCAACGGATCGTCGCCCTTCCCTTTGTTCCCTGTGTTTATAATTATTTATTATAATGCGATTGTAGTAATTTTGTCAATCTCCAAAGCTCCCGACCTTTCCGTCGGTTTCCTTTCGATCTTCGGCGGAAACACCAAACCGCCTGCGGAACCTCCGGAAAGAAAAATAATAGATACAAAGGAATAAAAATCCACAGCAGAGGCTTATTTTCGCTCGCTGCTGTGGATTTTGGGGAATCTCCCGGGACGCTGCTAGGAAACCAACACCCAGCCATCTTCCGTGATAAAACGATTATAACCGCCGTAACCCGTTTTACTGTCCTCCGAAAAATAGGATTTGCGGGACAGCCGTTGATAATTGTAGTTATACTTTTCGACGACGGTGTCAAATTTCGGCTGAATTATATCGGTATATAAAACATCGTCCGACTGTCCGGGAGATAACCGTATACCGCTGATCGCAATACCGTCCTCCTGCTCAAAAAGCCGAATAAAGCCGTATTCGATCGGTATCGTCTCGATTTCCTCGAGAGCCGCATCGAAAACCTTAACATGATCCTTTACAACGTTCGCCCTATCATAGAACCCGACCATTATCTGTCCGTTACCAAACTCCACCAAGTCGCTTGGGACAATCGCAAAGGTTTTATACGCCATTTCCCGGCAATCCCAATCCAACATATAGATAAAACCGTATTCCTTTAGCCTATCATCGCTGAATTCCGAGCGTTCATTGTCTCCATAGGCCTGGCCATAAAGCATCACGCTGTTTTTCTCGTAATCAAACTTCACCTTCGGATATTGGCTGGGTTTTAAATAAAAAATCTTCTCCACCTGTAAATCGGCGGTAAGGCGCGCTATAAAGCGCTGATGAGTACGCGTTAATTCGCCGCACATCCAGTTCTCGCCATTCACAACATAACTTTGAACTGGTGAAAAGTCGGAAATCGTAGTATATGGCTTGACGCTTTCCAGAGAGCCGTTTTGGGAAATATGATAAAGCATACAAGAATATGGATTCGCGGAATAGTCCTTGCCCAAAGCATAGACGCCGCCATCGTTATCCGGAAAATATATCTCAAAGTTAAAGCCTTTTTCAAAGTCGTTAAAACTCCAAAGCTTTTTTCCTTTGTCGTCATAAGCAGCCACACCCTGCCGGGTTTTGACGACGGTTAGTTCTTTTGTGAAGAGACCGATCCGGTCAACTGTCCACGACGTCTCCGCTTCCCATATTTTTTTATACTTTGGATTGAAAAACGAAATATATTGGTTTTGAGACTCCTCCTCGCCGGACGAAACCAAAAAACCGAAATCGGCAAACTCCACATCCCGAATTTCGCCAACGACCGGTATTTTCTTTTCCTTGATCTTCTTCGGTTGGACGTCCTTCAGTCTCGGATTGTTGTCTTGACTGGAGAATTCGTCGGCCAACGCGTTTTGATCCACAGAATGCCTACAAGCCGTGAAAATGGCGCAAAGGAATATCAAAATAGTCAGAAAAACCAGAAACGAAAATAATCGTTTTTTCATTTGTATTATCCCTCCTATCCGGCAACACACATTCCTCTCATTGCATTACAAATTTAATATACCAAATAGATTATAAAAACACAATTCATTTGTTATTTTTATATTTATTTCTTAAATATAGAGGTTGGAAATACAAAGATCGATGAAAAAGCGGGAAACAAGGAGCTATTTCCTCCAGAAAACCTACCTTGCGTCGATCGAAAAAAAGGGATAGAATAAGTTCAGGCTTTAAATCTTTGTAATTTATTCCAAATATTCGTCTATCAGAAAGGCAGGAATTCCATGCTCACCTATAACGACATCCGCCACAACGAGGAGGTCAACGCCCTGATCGAAGCCGGAAACAGCGCCCTCGGGGTACTCGGTTTCACCGATCACGGCTACGCCCACGCGGGGCTGACTTCCAAAAACGCCGGCGACCTGCTGGAAACCCTCGGGTATGACGAGCGAACCTGCGAGCTGGCCCGTATCGCCGGCTACATGCACGATATCGGCAACGCGATCAACCGCAGCAATCATGCCATGTCGGGCGCGCTGCTCGCCTTCGATATTCTGAAGAGTCTGGATATGGACATCCGGGAAGCGGTGGCGGTTATGACCGCCATCGGCACCCACGACGAAGGCACCGCCGCCCCGGTCACACCGTTGAGCGCGGCGCTGATTCTCGCGGATAAGAGCGACGTTCGCCGTTCCCGTGTCCGCAGCGGAGAGCACAATTTTGATATCCACGACCGGGTCAACTACGCCGTGGTAGATTCTGCGCTGTCCGTGGTGAAAAAGGAGAAATTCATCTCCCTGAAAATCCAGATCGACACTTCCATTTGCGCGGTGATGGACTATTTCGAGATTTTCCTCAATCGCATGACCCTTTGCCGCTCTGCCGCCGCCTTCCTTGGTATGGATTTCGAACTGGTGATTAACGAAACCCGGATGCTGTAAATCCCGATCCGAAAGGAGGTTGGGTGTCCCCATGAACCGCCTGTTTCTGCGCCGGCTGACGGTGGACGCCGCCGCTCTGCCGCCGGACAGCTATCTCTCCGCCCTCCCCGCCGTACGGTGCGGAAGCCTGATGTTTCAAAAGCCTGTCACTTTTTTCGTTGGGGAAAATGGAACGGGAAAATCCACCCTGATCGAAGCGACCGCTGTGGCTTGGGGGTTGAATCCGGAAGGCGGAAGTCGCAATTTCCGTTTTTCTACCCGGGACTCCCATTCCGACCTGCACCGTGTCCTTCATCTGGAAAAGGGTCCACTCCTGCCGCGAGATGAATATTTCCTGCGGGCGGAATCCTTCTACAACACTGCTTCCTACATCGACGAGCTGGACGATTCGCCCGGCGATCCCTCCCCGCTGCTCATTGGGGCGTATGGCGGAAAGTCACTGCACGACCAGTCGCACGGGGAGAGCTTTCTTTCCCTGGCGCTCCACCGTTTCCGTCCCGGAGGGCTGTATCTGCTGGACGAGCCGGAGGCCGCGCTCTCCCCGACCGGACAGATGGCGCTGCTGGCCCGAATCCATGAACTGGCGTCGCAGGGGGCGCAGTTTCTGATCGCTACCCACTCTCCCCTGCTAATAACCTGCCCCGGATCGGACGTCTATGAATTCCAAGAGAAAGGCCCTCGGCTTGTTTCCTACGACCAGACGGCGCATTTTCAAATCGTCCGGCGTTTTCTCAACAAACCGGAGGAAATGCTTCGCGCTCTTCTCGGCGAGGGCAGTGGGGCCGCGGACACCGCGCGCTGAACGGGGCTGTTGGGAAAAGCTGGCCGCCGCGGGAAAGTCCGGCTTGACACCTCCCCGCCTGTGCGCTATAATCGGAAAGCAGCCGTTCCCGGGCCGAAGCCGGGAAGCCGCTGGAAAATGGAATCCATATCCGGGTGTAGCGCAGTTGGTAGCGCGCGACATTTGGGAGTGCCGTGGCTGTATCCGGGACGGCTGAAGCCGAAACCCAGGAAAGCCTTGTATCACCTGCGTTTGCTGGATTTATCCTCTTGGCCAAATCGGGCGAGAAACCCGCTTTGACCACATGAATGACCACAGACAGCAGAACAAAAAATTCAATATCCGGTGTAGCTCAATTGGTAGGGCGCGACATTTGGGAGCATAGACCTTGCGCACACCGAACAGAAATAAAAATCGCTGAAAACTCTTGAACGGTGCGGATTTCGGGCAGTTTATAAAAATTAAAAAAGCAGTCAAATTGGTGTCTGACCACAGTTTTGACCACTTACACGACCACAATTGAATAACCATCGGGGTATAGCGCAGTTGGTAGCGCGCGACATTTGGGATGTTGAGGCCGGGAGTTCGAGTCTCCCTACTCCGACCAAAAATCCTCTGAAACAAGCCGTTTCAGAGGATTTTTTATGCCGTCAAGGGCTTTTTCTTTGTCTACTGCGACGCAAATTTTGAAAGGGTGACCGCTCAGGTCACCCTTTCATACTTTCCTTTTCAGCCTTAATTTGCGCCTTGACCTGAACGATCATTTGGGCAAGCTTTTCTTCGCATTCTTCTTGCGTCTTCGCATAGATATTATGACTTTCCCTCTTGCCATAGGCATTAGTCGGCGTGTATCTGCCCTCATACAGATGGTCGTTGATCATGGTGACACAACCCGTCTCCGGCTTGCGTATTTTTGGCGTGTACGGCTTAAATTCGATTGTGGAGGTATCTTTTGTCTGCCGCTGAACCGCCGGCATACGGGCGTCTATGCCGCCGATTTTGCGGTCAATCCGCACCGCCGCCTGCCTTTGCATCGTATCGGTGATATGGCTGTAAATATCCAGCGTAGTAGCTGATGATACATGACCGATAGTCGCTGAAAGCGTTTTTACATCCATACCGTGCTCCAGCGCCATTGTGGCAAATGTATGCCGCAGATCATGAAAGCGTACCTTTTTGCAGCCTGCCCGTTCCAATATCAACTGCAGCCGTTTGCGGACGGAGGAAGGATTCCGCGGTCTGCTGTTGTCCAGCGGTGAAGGAAACATCCAATCCGAATCAACCACTTGCTTGTGCTGTGCCAGCACATTCACAAGCGACGGCGGCAGAATCACCGTACGGACAGACGCTTTTGTTTTCGGTGCGGATATCATCGGCTCTCCCTTAATGATATACACCTGCCGCTCGATATGCAGCTCACCCGTTGTAAAATTGAGGTCGCTCCATTTGATCGCTAATATCTCGCCGCGACGCATTCCCGTGCCAAGTTCCAGCAGAAAGAGCTCATAATATCCTTCTTCCTTTGCCTGATGCAGAAACCGCAGTATCTCGTTTTGCGCCAGCACCTGCATCTCCCGCGCCTTTTTCGGCGGCAGCTTACAGCCGACAGCGGGATTGATGCGGATCAGTCCGTCCTGCACCGCTCTTTGCAGCGCCGTGCGGCAGTTGGCGTGTATTGCCCGTATTGTTCTGTCAGAAAGCCCCTTGCCGAGCGTTTCGGCATGCAGCTTTCGTCCGCCGGACTTCTCCTTTGCGTAGAATTGCTGTAAATCGGATTGCGACAGCTTGTTCAGCGGTATCTTTCCGATTTCGGGAATGATGTGGTTGTAGATGCGGTTTTCATAGTCGCCCTTCGTGGTGATGCGAAGCGTATGCCGGCAATATGTCTGATACCAGAAGTCGATCCATTCACCAAACGGCATATCTGGCTTATCCTTTTCCGCAGCGCCGCCGTGTTGCTCCTTTAGTTTTTCAAGCTAAGCGGCACATTCCGTTTTGGTTTTGGCGGTTACGCTTTTTGTAATCGGCTGGCTCTTTTCATTGTACCCGACAACAACTCGCCCTTCCCACCGTCCGTCTTTTCTTTTTCTGAGAGTTCCTTCTCCCTTTGCACGCTTTTTAGCCACTCGTATCACCGCCATCCAACATAATCTCATCCATAAAGCTGCCCACGATATGGGAGGCGCTCTTTTGCATATCGGTGGTCACATGCGTATAGGTATCCAGCGTAAAGCTGGCGTTGGTGTGACCTAAGATGCCCGACAATGTTTTCGCATCCACACCGCTGATCAGTGCGTGAGTCGCAAAGGTATGCCGCAGATCATGAAAGCGAATCAGCGGAAGCTCCGCTTGTTTGAGCAGTGTCTTCAATCGGTGGTAAGCGTAGTCGGGGTGCATCGGTTTTTCCGGCTGATATAGATTCGGGAATATCCACTCGCTTACCGCTTTTTCTTTCCGCTTTCGCAGCAGATCGGCTGTACTCGGCGGCAGCAGTACCGTGCGCGTTCCCGTTTCGGTCTTCGTTTCACCGACAGTTAGACCGCCGCCTTTCTTTTTATGAATCGAGCGTCTGATTTTCAGCTTGCCGGTATCGGATTCAAAGTCCGTCCACTTCAGTCCGCAGATTTCCCCTCGGCGCAAACCCGTTGTCAGTTCTGTGTAGAAGAAATCGTACCACAGTTCATCCTGACGGATTCGCTTCATAAATCGGTCTAGCTGATCGTCATTCAAGATTTGTTTCGGCGCATAGCTGTTTTTCGGTATCGTTGTGCCGTTTGTGGGATTTTTGATAAGCAGCCGCTGTGCCACCGCCATATCCAGTGCTTCATGAAGCATCATGTGTATCTTGCGAACCAAGCTGTCGGCAAGCTCCGTTCCGTGCAGCTTGTCCGGTCTTACCCTGCCGTGCTTTTTGACGGTGTTATAAAATTTCTGTATCTCCTGCGTAGACAGTGCCGACAGCGGCTTGTCGCCGAGATAGGGTTTGATCTGATTTTTTATCATCGCCTTGTAAGCGTCCAGCGTGGTTTCCCGAACTGTGAAGATCATATATTCATTGAGCCAACGGTCGAGCCACTCTCCGAGAGTCATGTTGCAGTCCTCGGTGAGATCGGCATCGCGGTACATCTCAATATGATCGTACAGCTTTTGCATCAGTTCCTTTTGCGTACGGCCGAGCACGTAGCGGTGGATAGGATCGCCGTTCTTTTTATGACCGACAACAATCCTGCCTTCCCACCGCCCGTCATCGCGCTTTCGTACCATGCCGTCGCCCGACGGTCTCCGTTTTGCCATATACATCATCTCCTTTCAGCAACACAACATACCACAACGGTTTCTCAATATCCAGCGACAACGGAAAGTTTATCAAAGAGTTCACATCCATCCATTGTAATGCCCGGTGGTGATATCTGTGAGATTCACTTTTCCGCGGGTGCGGCGGACATTATTGATTGCTTCCCGCCGCATATCTTCAACTTCTTCTTCGGTGATATCCGATAGCTTCGCTATCATCCGCATCACCATTTCAAGCTGAACCGCATAGCGGAACAGTCCTTTTGAAATTGCTTTTGCATTATCCTCGCTCATGTCTGCCACCGCTCTTGCCAACTTGTCCGACAGAGCGGAAGCGTTTTCCTGTAACAGTTCGTTGGCAATGAAGCTCTCCACCGCCGCAGTATAAAATTCATTTCGGGATTTATACCCGTGCTCTTTCATCATTCTATCAGCCTTTTTGACGGTATCCCGATCGAGATAAAGACTAATTCGTTGTTTGCTTTCCAAATCCATAAAAACCTCCGAATTTAGCAATACACCATGGTTTGCGTACGGCAGGGATAAACAGGTTTTGGAAGACAAAATTTCCCCGATACTTGCTGAAAAGCCTCGGAATACGGTAGTATTCCTGCGTTTTTCACCGGCGTCTCAGAAAAATTTTTTGTCTTACAAAACTGCTCTGCACCTAAAAGCGAGTAATTTTTTTCGTCAGAGGGTTCGCGGCAGGCGCAGATATGCTAACGCATTTCAAGGCTGACGCGTGCCGTATGGCGGAAAAAGGGCCGCTTTTAGGCTGTTTTCTCCCCGTCGCGCGCAAACCAAGTGCTACCTATAAAGTCGCTTGTTTACGCCGTAAACAGGCTTTTTTATCTTCACAGCAACCCACGCTTTTACACCAAACTGTATTTAACAGCCACCTTACAACGCCGAATGCCGCCACAGTTCAAAGTAGCGGAAAATGGCTTGAACACGGCGTTTTCGGTCGGCATTGCCGTCCGATGTGACACGCAAAGGCGCCGTTTACGGCACCTTTGCTTTCTCCTGCTTCATTTTCGACCCTGTAAATCTTCCGCATATGCCGCCGCCAGTTCCGCATACGGATCGGGGAGCGGATTGGTTTTGCATTGCGGAACAAGCTCATCCATCAGGCGATCAAAGCATTTACAGCACAGATTGAGATTCAAGAGATAGCCGTCGTATGCAGAGCCATATCCGAAACGGTGACGGAAACAAAAGTTTTCCTCCTCATCCCACAGTTCAAATTTCTTTCCGCATAGATTGCACCTTTTGGCTGCTTTCGCTTTGATTCTTTTTATTCTCATCTTCATACCGCTTCCCGTTTTTTCTGTCGGTCATACCGTTCTAATTTTCTGATCGCTTTTTCATGCGCTTGCTGACAGATCGCTCTTTGTAACTGCTGTTCAAAATACAAGCTCTTTGCCTGCTCAATCGGAAGAATGGTGTAGAGCAGATTGCCGTTGCGCTTTATTCCATTTGCCATACGAATTTCCGTCGGCTCAGTCCGGATCAGTTGCTTGTCCTCCAGCTGTTTTACATACTTGCTCACCGTATTGCGGGACATATTCAGCGCGTCACCGATGGTGCGGAAGCTGGGATGGCACTGAAAGGTCTTGCGGTTTTCCCGGCAGAGCAGATACGCATAGACGGCGATCTCTCCGCTGGAGAGACCCAGGCAAAAGATTTCGTTCGGCAGTGGAAAGTAATCCCGGATTGCATCGCGCTTTGGATAACAGTTGTATTTCAAATGCTTCCTCCTGTCTTTTCTTCTACCCACTGCCTGAACTTTTCTTTGGGTACGATGAGCCGTGAACCGATTCGCAGGGACGGAAATCCTTTTTCATGCATCAGCTCATAGCTGCTTGAAATAGAAATCCCAAGCAGCTTCGCCACCGTTTCTGCATTGAGGAATAACGGCAGTGCATCGTAAGTGGTATAAGTGGATTCTTTCATCGGCTTGTGCCTCCTTTCAAATTCACACGTGTTTCATCCGTGTATGTATGAGTCGGTCAATTTTGCAAAACAAAAAAGACCTTAGCTTACATTTCATCACGGAAACACAAATAAAGCGGACAGGCGTTCGCTTTTCAGAATGTTCCGTGCCTGATATGTAAGTAAGATCTTTGCGATTCAATATGTTTCGCCGCTCTTCGGCAGCTCGTTAGGTAGGCACTCTATTTAGTTGTGTTTATATTATAACAGAACAAACGTTTCTTGTCAAGCTTTTTGAATAATCTAAACGGTTTTGGGGAATACTACTTTATTTACGATACTCTTGACAGTGATAAGGCTGAGCCGAATTACCAGCTCAGCCTTATCGCTTTGTCAGTTTTATGTTTTGGGCGACTCCTGCAACACTTCAATAATGATTCTTGCCGCAAGTTTGAAACCGCTGACGAACGATTCAAGCTCATTCATCCCATGCAGCTCCGATTCACAATCCTTGAGCTTTTCAAAGATTTCTTTCTGTTGTTCTGTGAGGGTTGCCTTTAAGTCATCTTCGTGCCGGACAACATATCCTAACACTTCACTGTATGCGCCTCCTCGCTTAATGCTGTGTTCGTGAGGAATAATGTTTCCGTAATATAAATCTTCAAGTGTTGTCATCGTCCCACCTCGCATAAGAAGAGGGCGACACATTATCGGTCATACCCGACACTGTGTCGCCCTCAATTTTCATTTTGTCTGCTGCGATCAGCGTGTGCTTGACGATGAGCATCTCCACCCAAGTCCGTTCGTCGTATTCCGTTGGGCAACCGTTCTTGAGATAGTCCGCCATCGCCGCGCTCATCACATCATACTTTTCTCCGCTGTAAATTTCAGCAATGCTTATCTGTGCCATATCCGCACCTCCTTTGCAGTACAAACATATACCACAAAGGAACGCAGAAGTCCAGAGAATTAGTTAAGTACATTTTCTAAAATTGATTCTTATATTTGCTGTTTCCAATTCATTGGATGATGGAACCAACGCATGATTGCTTAAAAACATAATTTCTGAATTCACTCCGGTGTTTGCTACACCATATATTAAATCAAAATTATATCCTTGATACATATTATATATTTCTCGAATTTCTACAACATCATCATAGGTTACTATCCATGGGCAATGCAGATTTACAATTAAATCTCTTATCTGTACATGATCTCTATGACCAAAAAAGTTTTTATATAATCGTTTACCTTTATGGTAATAAGGGGGGTCAAAATAAACAAATGCATTTGCTATATATCTTTGCGCATAGATGTTTAAAAATTTCCGAACATCATGGTTATATAGATGAATTTTATCTTTGTATTTTGATATTTTTTTGATTCTTGCAATCAAATCATCTTTATTGAATCTTGCATCAATAAGGTAATTTCCAGTCTGATCATATCCGCCGATTGGACCGGCACTTAATATTCCAGATCGATTTGCCCGATTCAAATAAAATGTAGCAAACCCTAGTTCTAATGAATATTTTTTGTTTTGAGTTTTGTATATGTTTTTTTGCCTATACCACTCTTCCATAGTTACTGGAGTATTCTCTATTAACTCAATAAACCTTTTCGTCTGTGTAATAATTGCCTTCCACATAGAATAAATAGCTTTGTCATAGTCATTAATAACAATTTCCTCAACATCGCCATTAAACAGCAGAGAAAGAGCTACTCCGGCTCCGCCGGCAAATGGTTCAATATAAATCGGATGTCGAATGCCAGATTTCTGTATTACCAACGAAACAAATGGATATAATTTTCCTTTGCCGCCCGGATACCGTAAGGGTGAATAGTTTTTCACTTTTATTTTTTGTCTAAATACTTTAGCCATACTAAAGCCTCCAATTTTTCATCCTCCCGATATCCGAGCGAACAATTTTTAAATATTTTTATAATCCATAAATGCATTGGGTAACCAATCGGTCAAATCATATGGGTTAAAATACAAATGATCTTTTGTGTTATTTGGCTTTTTGTAAAGTGCCGGAAGGACTTCAAACTTTGGAAGAACTTTTGATGTTACATCATCTTCATTGATTAAACGAATTAGTGGCATCAAAAAGTCTTCTTGTTCTTTCGAAGTATATTCATCCGGATACATGTTAAATTCTGCATAATCTAATAACTGAAGCCCTAAATACCTATCAAACAAGGCATGATTACGCTGATTATAGAAATTGTCCAGACAATTCTTACATGATCTTGAACACTCACATTCTTTTAACACTTTTCTCGCACGCTCAAGAATTTTATCGAGCTTTGAACCAATCATTGACGAATAGCCAGCACCGCTTGTCAAATTATCATAGAAGAACATCTCAATATGGGATTTCCCATCGGAATTCATTTTCGGCCGCCATCCGCCATTAATTTCATTATAATCAATACCAAGTTCAAGTGATGCGGCTTTTTTGATGGCTTCATGCAATGTGGTTACCGCAGCACGTAGTATAGCTCTTTCTTCTGGGCATCTCATACCGACAAGTTTATTTGAATCATAAGAAATGTCAAGCATAAACATATCAGTCAGAAATTCGTAACCAAGATAGATATTTGGCTCAACGGTTCCGTCATGACGACAAAGATATCTATCATGATACGGTTGCGAAAAGGTATAATTACCTGTGCTATTATCAGTTGCTACTTCAGCACCTCCACATTTTCGACAGACATTAAAGCCATTTTTCTTTTTCCCCATATTTACAGTCAAAACATTTTTGTCCGACAACTCAATAAAGCGAATGTTGCTTGCCTTATACCGCTGCAAAATATCAGAATTGCTTGGAACATATGAGTAGTAAGGAGCTTCAGTATAAGTAAATTCTTCGTCCTCGTCTTCATGACGGACGGGATCGCCCTTTACCGGAGCAAACCCCCAAGGTCTAATCATTTTTCTTCGGTCAACTGTGGCACCGCAATATGGGCAAAAACCATCAGCCGCATCTTCATATTTATTACCAAACCAATTGCATTCTGTACAAACATAGATATCCGTATAATAATCTTTGCAATTAAAATAATACTCAGCTTGGTTGTTTTCAAATCCTCTTGGACGAGGATTTGAGTAAATACCTCCGCTACGATAAATCTTTTTATCAATTGTAACAAAACGTCCGGGCGCATATTCGCTTAATGCTACTGCAATATCTCTTTCCGGTGAATAGTCGACCTCATGGGGCGCATTTTTTCCATGTTCGGATTCTTTCTCAACAAAAAACCGAACAACATTCTTTGGAAATGAATATGACGGAATAAAACCTTCACTGTAAAAAACATCAAAAGCGGGGGTTTCATTGTCGTTTGAGATATATTCATTTCTTTTGCCTTCTGCAAGAATACTATCTCTGATTTTGCTAAACAAACGTATAGTTTCATCCGTAGGCAGTGACAACGTTTTACAAAACTCAATAAAATTTTCTCCATATGTCTCACAAAACGTCACTATACCAATATCAATTATACTGTCGAATTTCAGTTTCATATCCGGTTGTGACATAAAAGCATTCAAAGCCATCATATTGACATGACGCTGGCGGATTTTCGGATTATCTCTGTCGATCCAGGGCCTTCTTGGGGCACCTGAAATCATTTCCTCAGGATGGGCAAAGTAATGTCCGTCATGTACTCCACCGGAAGCATAAGTGACTATGGTAGAGATTCCGGCATTTTTTCGTCCTGCACGTCCGGCTCTTTGTTGATAGTTTTCTCGCATGGGTGGAATGTTACGCAATCCGACTGCTGTTAATGATCCAATATCAATACCAACCTCCATCGTTGTCGTACAACTTAATACGTCGATCGCATTTTCTCCATGCTCTCCTGCATTGATATCTTGAAACCTCATTTCATACTTTTCTGTTCGACTCCAAGTATCACTCCTTGTTTCTTTATGAGACAATTGAGCGGTATGCTCTTCTGTATCAATTGTGTGAATGGTATCAATTTTTTTAATGACATTTAAAACCGGAACACGCCAAAAATCAAATCTTGAAAGGTCATCAGAAATAATTTCTGTAAGGGTATCAGAATTGAAACATGCTCCACACCAATCACCAATTTTGTATGGAGACAGTTTCCCACACTGTAGACAACGATACCAGACAAAATCTTCATTTGTTAGTTCAATTTTTACTGCAGAGAGTTTAATGTAGTAACGATTTTTATCCGACGATGCAAAAAATACATCTCTGATTTTGGACGTAAGAATAGACATTTCATCATCTTCAAGATGAAGCACATCTTTTGCACGCGCGACAAAACGCTTATCAAATTCTTTTGAGAAATCATACCCAAGTCCAAATTCGTTTGCTTTACTTCTACCGGGCAAATCCTTTCTGATGTCATCGGGTATAACCTCACCGAGAGCTGCACTGTCATCCATAACATCCCAAAATAGAAGGACCAGCAATTGATACATAATATCTCGATCAATTACAATATTGTTATCATATTCCAGGTCATCGAGAAGTGTATCGGTAAGAAGCGATTCCACTGGTGCCAAAAACCCAAGGCCGATATCCTTAAAGGAACGGGGACTTTCGGTAAAGAATGTTAAAAGTTGCTCATAGTATTCATCCGGAAGTATGGTATAGTCATGAGCAATTTCTGTATAGTCCACAGCATATCCACGACGTTCTGCACGTTTCTTCTTGTTAGAAAAAGTCCTCAAATCATCATCAAATTTATCCTTGCTACTACCACTAAAGAATGACAGCCTATTCTGAAGACAAACATCCATAAAAGCAGGATACAAATCAAACAGCGAGTGTTCTTTATTGTCAGTCTTGAGCAACAACGAAGCAAGAATTACTGCCTGCCTAAATGCATCCGCATCAGATGATTTAGATAGATCTCGTGCCAGCTTTGCCGCATTTTGGCGAGAATCGGAAAACAGCAATACTTTTTTGCCCTGATTAATCAGTTCAGAACGAGGCGGTTGCATTTCAAATTGTGCTTTTGTCAGATTGTAAAACGGAATATTTCCTTTTGTAGAGAAGTCAGTTGGTTTTTTTAAATGCATTGGTTTCTTACATTTGGGGCATACGTTTAATGCAAGAACCCCGTTCTTATCAGCCAAATCTGTATATACTACCGTCAACAAAGAAGAGTCCTCTTGCTTAGACAAATATAATTTACCCGTAAACGGATCCAATGATCCCATTTTATCTTTTGCTCCTTTTCGATATCCCTCCGGAGCAACAAACAAAAGCATTTCCTTTAAGGAATCACCATTTCCGCTAATTCCGCGATTTTGGAATACATACCAATACGGCAGTCCTTCAGAATTGCTTGGCTGAACATATACTTTTAGGTATAAGGCACCGCATTTAATGTGGTTTACCAATTCATATATTCGCCCACCGCATTCGCATTTTTCTTTTGAAATAGATATAACTTTCCCTATGGGTAATTTTTCCGACGCAGAATGTTTTGCATGACAACAAAGTGGATTGGAGCAGGCATACAGCCCCTGTAATCCACGCAAAAACATATGTAACCGAACGGGGAAAAGGACATTACCATCCTTTAATGCAAGTGAAACTACTGAAAGCAATGCATCAAGTGCAGATGATCCTGCTTCATTATCACCAAAAAGCTCACGTTTAATAGAACTATAGGATTTCGCCCCATCTCTGCAAAGAAGGTTAAGTTTTACAAACGCTTCATACCGAGACAGATTATCATACAACCATTCTTGCGCATCGGATGTACTTATCCCCGCATCAAGTTCAACACCAAATATGTATTTTGCAAATTTCACTATTTTCTTGGTAATCTCTGCATTATTCTGGACCTGATCCGAACCGACTTGAGCCAATAAATTCACATCGGTTTTTATCGCAATACGTTCTGTTACTTCTTCTTTGCTCCCGGTTAAGAGTGTATACTCGTCCTTTCTTTTCCCTGTCAATCCTGTATAGAATTTATCAATGGAATCCATATCGTCCAATGGCATACTTGCAGTAGTAAGGATAAACTGCACTTTATCTAATCCGATTTTCAACCGCGAAAAAAGTCTTTCCAAAAGTAAAGCAATTTCGCCTCCGGCGGATCCTCTATACATATGTGCTTCATCCAGCACGATCAACAGTTTGTTGTCATCGGATTCTTTCAACCACACTTTTGTACTTTCCCAGATGTTCGATTCTCTTTGACGCATAAGCATATACTCAAGCATCGAATAGTTCGTGATCAGAATATCAGGTGGACAGTTTTGCATTTCAAAGCGAGTAATCAATTCAGGATCGTACGGAGAGGGATTATGTATGTTTTTCTCAAGGTTGTCAACAAAAACACTTACCCCATCTTCTCCATATCTTGCGGGATATTTGTTAATTGATTTCAAACCCTCAATATTCTTTTTTTGACGGCATTTTTCATTCTCATCTGCGTTTGGATCAATTAGATAACTTTTTCTAAATGTTTCAGCCAGCTCTTTACTACTTGACAGTTTCGCATCTCCTGCATATGGTGTTCTGCCGGTATACATTCCGAAATGCGGAATTCGAGTAGAGTGAGATTCTTCAATAAAAAAGTCTTTATAAGTTGAAGAACCCCAAATTTTTCTGAATCTCCCCAACTGGTCCGAAACTAAGGCATTCATAGGATAAATGATCAGAGTTCGTATGCCGTTCTTCTTAAAAGATTCAGGACGGGTTATTGCTTCATTAATACACTTTGTCAGTATCGGCCAAATAAAGCATTCCGTTTTACCTGACCCGGTACCGGTAGATACAAACAGGTCTTTCCCTGCAAGATACTGTTCCAAAGCTAAAACTTGGTGTTCAAATGGATCGGCAAACACTCCTAGTTGTCTATTATCAATCAGTTTCTTTAAAAAATTTTTAATACGATTCGGAATATCTTTAGAAGCAATTATTCCGTTCTTAATTTTTTTATACGATGCTGATGTTTCAATATAAGGCTCACGGGATATGTTTGTGCTTTCTGAGCATTGCTCTCCTAATATGTCATCAACGTACATGAGCAAAGTTTCACTGTTTGCCAAATAATCTGATTTGATATAATTGGCTAACCGATCTCTTATAGCTTCATAATATTGCTGAACACCATTTCCTTCCATGATTTAACCTCCTGTTATTTCGAAGCCAAGGTTCTCAAGCATCTCGCTAATTAAAGCAAGATATTCGCTTTTAATAACAAACTCTCTTTTGTCACTATACGTTTGACATGGCCACGAACATAGCAACATCAAATAATACTCCCTGTTAGGCAAATGACCACTTAATGATACCTTAGAATATAAATCATCAATTGATTTGATCCGCGCTCTAATTGGATGTCCATAATGCTTTTTTAAAGCAAAATATACTCGTCGATATTCAAATGATGTCAAATCATCCGATCCTTGATTTGGAACCTCATCGTCGAAAAGCAACTCACCGTCGCAATCCATTACCCTATAGTACATTCCGTTTACAGGATTGCGTGCAATTGTTTTTTCGGTTTCCATTGAACTACTCCACGAAGACGAAGGTGCGCTATTTGTTTTTGGATTAAAAAACAAAATATCTCCGGTAGATATGTCTCTTTGATTAAAACTCACTAAATCATATTTTGACGATAGATATTGTTCGCAATTCAAATTGTCACGTATTAGTAGTTCTTTCCATAAAACTTTTTGCTTAGCATCATCCGTAAAAACCCCCAAACCGTTTACTGTCATTTTGTTGTTTATTCCAAAGAGCAAATACTTTGACGCAAATTGAAGTCCTCTACCATAATTAGATAAAAAATTACGGTTTGACGAGTTTGTTATTAAATATCCAGTTTCTTCATATACCCTACGAATAAACACCGGTAATGGAGATTGAACTTCCTCAACCAGTTTCTCTGTTAGGTCGGGAAATAATTCGATATATCTATCAATTAATTCTTTAAGGAGTGCAGTTTGAGCGTGCTTGGTTATGCCGTCGGGAGAACTTGCGGATTTTATACACCATTGTCCCAGAGCTGAATATAACACTCGATACATAAAGGATTGCAACGTTTCACCCTTGTAAGGGGATATGTTCATATCTGTAGACATTACTTTTATCAGTTCATTCATTTCAAAAACCACTCCTCAAAGACATTTTTATAAGGGCACTTCTCAACATATCTTTGAAGCGTTTCAGAATAATTGAATGGGTTCTTTAGTTGAACATCAACAAAAAACGGAAGTACATCGAATAATAAATATCCGCACAAACTAGTATCATTAGCAACTTTTGATGCTCTTATATTCACAATAGTTTTCGAATAACCTAGCTCCTTCATAATGCTATTTAATATAGATACATAACGATTTGTTTTTGGTGAGTCCTCGTAAGAATACTCCTTCTCTTCAACGATTGACGGATCTTCATCCGGATCGACAAATGCTGAAAAAGCAGGTATATTTGAAAGATTTACATAATTACAGTATGAAAAGAACTCTTCCGATAGGTAACGAAGAGTACCATCATAAGTAACTGTTAAAAATATTATTTTATTCTTAAACCTTTCCAAAAGCGAAAGCAACACAGATTCATTATAATTTCCAAGAAAATTATCGAGCACAACGATTCTTCCGCAATTCAGTAACGTTTTTGTGATCGCTTTTTCATCTAAATCTGCTGAAAATACAATCGTGTCTGCTGGCACATTTCCAGCCAAAGCATTTGATATACATTTGGTCAAGACATTTCCACAGGATCTGTTGCAAACGATTGGCCTACCTTGAAACACAATAGTAGATATATACACTGATAACAATTTGATGGTTGGTAGCGGCGAATTCTTCACACCGATACTTTCAAGATTATAAGAAAAATACTCTTGAAACTCAGATAAATCTACCGGACTAATTGGATATGGGCATCGCACTAACATCAATTCGGCTTCTTTTTCCTTATCTATTTGAGTGCGAATGGACACTTCCAATTCTGAGTTTTCCTTTTTTAAGTCTTTTAGAGAGACACTTAACTGAGATATTTGTCTTCTCAGGTCTTCTAACTGTTTCTTTTGCTCGGAGTTTTCTTTTTCTGATTTTTCATATGTCTCACTCAAGTCTTGGAATTGTTTGTTCAATGTTTTCAACTTTTCTAAACGTCCAGTTAAATCCTCAATTTGCTTATTGGCTTTTTCCAATGACCTGCTTACAGATCTATTATTTCTTTCACTTATATTCAAAGCTTCTACTGTTTCTTTTGAGGCTGTTTCCAATTCTTTCTGCTTTCCGTCAATTTCTTTGAGTAAAGAAACAATATCTGCAATAATACTTAAATGTTCATCGTCATATTCCTTTTCTATCAGTTTGAAGAACGCACTAATATTATCTGCAAAATAGGATTGATACAGCGTATGTATGTAAGCAGTAAGCTCCGATTCACCATTATTCCTATATCCATCGACCACTCCAATAATATCCTTTATCCAATCTTTTACGATTTGCTCGAGAAAGGATGAAATAAATCCACGGTTTCTAAATGTGGCAAGCAATTTTATAGCATCTCTATTAGTAATCGCAGACGCTCTAAACCCCGGACGAATTCTCGAAAACTCTTTTGGATTTTTTTGAAAGTAACCAACGATAATGGTATGCGGAATAGCGCTACATATCTTCAGATATTCATCTTCAGATAATGTTGAGAAATTAATCATAATTACCCTCCGCAACTATTTTTTTAACGGCCTGATTAATATATCCGTTACTCTGACAGTTCGATAAATACTCTTGAATGATCTCTGGTAGATTCGAATTGTCCATATCATCGCAGGGAGCCATTATCCAATAATGAGAAAGTGCATCTCTAATTTTTTCTTCAAGCGACATCTCATCAACTGTTTGCATTGAGATTCTTTTGATAAGATAATTTCCTCTGTACTCCGCTATATATGATTTTGGAGTCAAATACACCACCTGACCGGTTACTAATTTTTCAACACCATGTGAAGAAAAACGATAGTAATCCCCATCGTTTGGTATTTTAAAATGGTCAGCGCAGATTTGAGAAAAGATAACAGTATCGTTTGGAAACATCTTATCGTTAATTGATATTGACATTTCTGCGTTCTTTTTCAGTATTTTCACTTTATCTTTTATATCAATTCTGGTTATTCCATTTGACACACAGTGAATAGCATCATCATTAATATTTATATTCCCATAACCTTGAAAGGAAAAGGATGAAAACAAATAGGCCTTGGATGAAGAAATATTCTTTGTTTCGTTATTTTCAAAAGCAGGTGGCCATAATAGGGTTAGCTTTTCAGAAACACTTAAATTATACCCCCATAGTTGCAACAGTTCATCCAATTTTGGGTTCTTTTCTTTAAAAACAATTTTCATTCCCCAAACAGTACAGTTGTTCATGGTTTTGAACTGGAATGAATCACCAATATCTATTCCTTGAACCCTTCCTAACCGAATTTGTGCAGTATTCTGTCCCGGCCATGCAACAAAGTATTTTACGTCAGTATAGAGCGAACTACCTTTAATATACTTTGCTTTATAATCTTCACTATCGCCTTGTACTTTGAAAAAGGCAGGTCTCCTATCGCTAAAAACATAGTATTCTCTTTTAATTTTGTTTGCAGTATTTGAAATATAATATGGCGATGCATATCGCTCAAGCATAAACATTTCGGGAACATCATCGCAAAAATTTGTATGGTTAATTGTTCTCGAAAAGAAAGGTTGTGATGTTCTCAAGTCTCTAATTTCAAAATTGATTCCAGACTCTTCGTAGGCAATGATTTCAGCCTCGCTGAAACGTAAGCACAAATAAAAAGCCTTATGTGAATTATCATAGTAAAATTCAACTCGTTCTTGTTTGCTTTTTCTATTGCCAGGTACAACAGATACTAATCCATACTGCCCGAGATATAATTCACAATCTTTGTCATTGTTACCGCTTCTATGCCTAAAATGGGTTGATCTATATGTACTATCTTGAGCCGCTAAAAACACCTCTTCTCCACAGCGAAGGCATTCATATCTAAATGCCTCATTGTCGCTATTGGCAGCAGCACTATCGGCAGATACTACTGTTTGCAATAAAGTGTCATAGGCTCTAAACATTTTTTACACCTCCAGTTTTCTTAATAAAATGTAGCGACAGCAATCAAATGCTATTTAACAGAATAAATCAATTAGCCATTTATTCTTTCGTCAACAAAAATCATTATACCTTCAATGTTGCAATCGAAGACGACACAGATCTTGTATTTTCGCCTCTCCCCATTTTACTAATACCATCGTCGATTTTATAAATATCGGTACCACTTTCGCTGGTATAACAGTGTTTGGTTAACCTGTTCATATCATCCAAATCGGTACAATGATATTATCTCTATCGAAGGCGCTGAACTGCTCTGCCATGCAGAGGACTGCGCCGATGCCGAGTTTGAGGGGAGATTTATCGATGACACCGAAAACGCGAGTAAGCCGCTTATCCGGTGTTGCCGTCTTTTTAATTTCCAGCGGGCAGAGCTTGCCGTCGCCCTCCATGATCACATCGATTTCTTTCGCGTCGCGGTCGCGGTAGAAGTACAAATACGGCTCAAGCCCGGCGTTCTGATAGCTCTTCATAATTTCTGACACGGTAAAGTTTTCGAGCAATGCACCGCTCATGGCGCCGCTTTCTGTGACCTCCGGCGACGACCATTTGGTAAGATAGCAAACAAGCCCGGTATCGTAAAAATACACCTTCGGCGTTTTGATTGTGCGTTTCAACACATTGTTGGAGTAGGGATGCAGCAGGAAGATGATTCCCAGCGTTTCAAGAATATTTACCCACGCCTTTGCGGTCGGCATGTCAATATCCGCATCGTCGGCAATCGCTTTATAATTGAGCAATTGCGATGTCCTTGCGGCAACAGCGGTCACAAAGCGGTTGAATTTCAAGGCGTCGATATTGCCGGAAAGCTCCCGCACATCCCGTTCTACATAGGTGGAGAGATAAGATGAGTAGTAGATATTTCGGTCGGTATACTGTCCACTGACAAGTCCGGGCATACAGCCTTTCCAAATCCGCTCAAACAGTGCGGGCGTTTCAACTGGAGCGATATTTTTGCTTTCAGCAAGCAGCCGGTCAAAATCAGTAGTAAAGGGCACGCATGGTGCTCCGATGATTTCGCGCTGCGACATGGGAGACATATGCAGCAGTGCCACGCGACCGGCAAGAGATTCCTGCACGCCACGCATGAGACGGAAAATCTGCGAGCCGGTCATCCAAAAGTCGCCAGGGTTATGATGCTCGTCAATATGAATTTTGATATAGGTGAACAACTCCGGCGCGTACTGTACCTCATCAATCAGCACCGGCGGCTTATGAAGCTGCAAAAATAGTGCCGGATCGTTTTTCGCCATATCCCGCGTGGTAAGATCGTCCAGCGTGACATATTCGCGCCCAATATTTTCTTTTTCTGCAAGGGAACGCAGCATTGTTGTTTTGCCCGCCTGGCGGGGACCTGTCACCAGAATGGCGGAGTAAGACTTGCTGAGTTCCAGAATTCGTTCTTCCATATGACGGCTGATATATTCCATAATGTACCACCTAATGCGTATATTTCGGCTAATTTTAATCACGTTATTATTATAGCCGAAGTCATGCCGTTAGTCAATAATTTTGCGGCAGATTTTATAAAAAGTTAAAACTTTGCCGATGATTGATTGCGCGCCCTATTTCCTTGTCTACTGCGGCGCAAATTTTGACTTGAATCCAGTCTGCTTCAGAGTTACAATAACGGCAGAAAATAAAAAATCCCTCGCTAATGGGCGAGGGCGGCGGAATATATTACTTTGCAACAATCCGTGCTGACCACATAACTGACCACTTACCGTTTTGGAGGACATGGAGAGTATGCAGTGGGGAGCGCCAAAGAGCATTGTTTCCGGAGCGGAAAGGGCTGAAAAAAGCCGGTAAGAGCGGAAAATACCTTGTTATATCTCTTTGGGATGTTGAGGCCGGGAGTTCGAGTCTCCCTACTCCGACCATATCGAGTGTTCATAACAGATTTGAGTTATGGACACTCGATTTTTCTTTGTAATTGTACATTCGTATGTAGGAGCAAGCGTAATGCTTGCTCTCAGCCTGAAGACAAAAGAGGCTTAGCTGGTCCGCTAAGCCTCTTTTGTCTTCAGGCTATAGCAGAGCGCATTTTTAACGATGCGCTCCCGCTATTTTGTTTATGCGTGAAAGTGAAAACGGTTGAATGTTTCATTTTTACACAATATAATTTTTTCCGAATCTTTTGTAAATCAGTTAACCGATACTTCTTAATCGACACTATATAAGTGAAAGCTTTCAAACTACAGGAGAACAACTATGACCGACAAAAGAGCATCAGAACTTCTGGCAGAAAATCTGATAGCGATATACGGATACGCTTTTTCAAAGCTCTACGATAAAGATAAAGTAGACGATCTGGTATCCGAGATTGTATATGAAATCATTGCTTCGGTAAGAAATCTGCAAAACGAAGAAGCTTTTTGGGGGTATGCTTGGAAAATAGCCGAGAATACTTTCAAACGCTTTATTCGCAAGACAGAGCTTGCTGCGCAGATTTTGGAGCTGACAGAAGAAAACATCGGCGTGTACGACCTCTCACCCGAAGAAGAATATATAGAGAGAGAAACGAAAAGTGAAGAGATATATCTGCTTCGCCGTGAGCTTTCTCTTCTAAAGAAAACACATCGAGAAGTATGCGTTGCTTATTACATCGATAACAAAAGTTGTTCTCAGATAGCAAAAGAACAAAAAATCAGTGTTGAAATGGTAAAATATCATTTATTTAAAACACGTAAATTATTGAAAGAGGGTATCGGTATGACGAGAACATTTGGAGAAAAAAGCTATAATCCTGGAACATTTCGACTTGACTTCTGGGGCAATCAAAACAAATATGACGGACTATTCAAGAGAAAACTGCCTGGTTCTATTGTACTTTCCGCTTATTATGAGCCAATGGCGGCAGAAGCGCTTTCTATGGAGCTTGGCGTAGCAATGCCATATCTTGAGGAAGAACTTGAAATTTTGGAATCGGCAGGCGTACTTAAAAAGACGGGAGAAAAATATCAGACCAATATCGTAATTATCACAGATGCGTATGAGAAGGAGTTTGTGAGAAATACATCTATGATATACTCGGATGTTGCAAGTAATGTATTTCATAAGATTTTTCAGCTTTTACCTCAAATCCGCCGACTCAATTTTCATGGTAATGATTTCGATGACAACAGATTGATATTCGGAATCTTGAATATCGCAGTTATAGAAGGATATATTTTGGCAAGAAAAAAGTCACCTATTGGAAATCCGAATAAACTCGCTCTCGATTGCCATGGCTGGATTTTTGGTTATGATAACGATTATGTAAATCACCATTTTATGGGCGTCACAATGGAAACATGGAATCGTGAAGGAACGGCATGGTATTCAGCTGAAAATTATAGGATTATCGAACAGGCTCAGATGTACGATCACTACGATTTTCACAATAAAACAGAGGCTATTTGCGATGCAATCTTATGTAGGAAAGCAAACAGGGAAAATCCCGCACTTCCGTGGTTGATAGAGCACAATTTTATTCATTGTGAAGATAACAAATTATCGGCAAATTTCCCCGTTTTCGGCGAAAAGGCTTTTACTGATATCTGCGTGATGCTTTCAGATGTGATCGATGCGGTTGCAAACTGTATGATTGATATTTCCGACAAGGCCGAAAAGCTCCTTGCCGAGCAAGCACCTAAAGCGGTAAAAGGTCAGTGCGGTGATATTGCAAAGATACATCACCGCCTTGATGTTGCGGCATTTTTGCTCGAGAATCTGATTGAAAAAAATTTGCTATCCGTACCAAAAGAAAGAGCGCCCATCTGTATGTGGGGTGTTAAGAAGTAAAGAAAACGCCGCCGAGAGCAGGGCCAACACCGAACACTCCATGACAATAGGGTATTCCGGCAGCAGAGATGCTAACGACTGCATCTCATGTTTGAGCGCGGCAAGGGCGGCGGAAGTTACCCCAAGCTGGGACACAGTCTGTTCCACAAGCAGCTTTGCGGCGTCGGACAGCTGCTTTGGCATAAATGTCGAGTGCCTTTTCCTCGCTGAAATTGTAGCCATGCTTCTTGACCATGAACGCCTTTTCAGAACGCTCGCAGATGCATTCGTAATGCCAGAACTCCGCCACGAAGTCCACTCACTTTTCGCTTCCACCCGTGCGGGGCGGGCTGATAAACAGGCGGTTTGCGTCAGGGAAAGCGGTATCCAACGGAGAGATCAGGTTGTTCTTCAGGGTAGTCCGCACTTTGGAATACTGCCGGTACTGCCATTACTGCCGGTAGCAGGCCTTCAGCATCAGCCATATATCTTCCTCAGGGAAGTATTGCGGCAAGGCAAGCCTGTGGTTAAGGCCGTAGTTTGCCAGCTTTACGGCGTCTTTTTTGTCGGTCTTGGCTCGTCTTAAACTGTTGTTCCCGTAGTCATGCACCAGCATTGCGTTGACAATGGAGACATATAGCCCAGCGCCGTGAAACAGCCAATCCACCGGCGCATGGTAGTTCCCCGTGGCCCCCATGACCACACGAGTCTCACCGTCCAAGCTCTTGAGCATCCTTGCCAGTTCGCTCAGTTCACTGTCGGTGTGACGCAACTTCAAAGGGTGAGATGACCACCTCTCCAAAGGGGCGCATGACGGCTCATGCTCTTCCCTCTGGAAACATCAATGCCAACAGAGCTCATTCAAATTCCTCCAATACAAAAATCCGCAACTGGGATTCATCTTTTTCTCGCTGCCGATTCAATCTAATGGGTGACACGAACACCGCTCATCGCTGAGGTGGCTCAACCTGCTTAAATCGAACGCTGCAACAAGAGGATGGCTGACAGTCTTTGTTACGGGCATAAAAGCCCAAGGAGAATGTGGTCAGCCAGTTCTCCTCTCATTGTAGCTTAGGCACGAGATGGAGGGAAAGCCGGACTGGCCGTCCGGCTTTCCTGTCCAAATCTTATTGTAAGCTGTGAAAGTATGGCCGAGAAGTGTTTTTAGTGCGGCGGCACAGGCACAGTAGAATGTGACTGTACAGGTGGATGTGGCAAGAATGCGGCTGATGATTGCCCGGCTTGCAGTGAAACAGGCTATCAAACCTACCCTAAATGCGTCGTATCGTGTTGTGTGACGAAATCCCATTTCCTCAATTCCATACCGAGCGACTTCTGAAACCATACTTCTCTGACCCGACAATAGTCATTTTTCATGAGTTTACCGTGGCCACCCTCTATTGGGTGAGCCCTATCCTCACATTTTGCCGCGTAAAAATTCCACAGCCGCGCGAACATCGGCCGCCGGATCCTTGCCGACCTCCCGTTCAATGGTCAAATAGCCAGTATAGCCAACCTCCCGCAGGGCTTGCAGATAGGCGTCGAAATCTACCTTTCCGCCGCCCAGCGGGGTTTCGAGAAAGTATTCCTCCAAACGCAGATCCCCAATACCTCCCTCGGCAAAGAAGTCGTAAATCACCTGTGGGTCGGTCTTTTTCAGCATCACACCGTCCTTGGCATGGGTATGCACAATGAAAGGGGCCAACGTATGAACCGCCGCAACCGGATCATCGTCTGTGACCATCACCAGGTTAGCGGGATCAAAGTTAACGCCGACACCAGGCGAATCCAGGCTGTCCAGAAACTTCCGCAGGCGGGAGGCCGGCTCCGGCCCCGTTTCAATCGCGAACCACGCCCCCTGCTTATGCGCATACTCTGCCAGCTGATTACAGGCCTCCTGCATCACCCGATAACGGTCGCTGGAAACATCCTCCGGAACCACACCGATATGGGTTGTCACCACATGGCTCCCCAGCTCCAACGCCAGATTCACAATCCGTTTTGAGCGTTCGATTTTCGCGGGATTCTCCGCCGCCAGGGCAAAGCCGTGTCCGCCCAGGTCGCCGCACAATGCGGATACTTCTAAGCCGTTATCCGCCAGCAGGCGCCGCTTTTGCGCGATGGTATCGGGAGTCTGTTCTTCCGGAGACATCTCCCCCTCCACAGCGTACAGCTGTACACCGTTGGCCCCCAGCGCCCGGCATTTCGATAGACTTTCCGCAAAGGGAAGTCGCAGAGAATCCGCCATAATCCCAATAGGAAACGTAGCCATCACTTTTCCTCCTCTTTCCGATTACAGCACGACTTCCCGGTGGGAATCGGCGGAATCGTAAATCGCCTCCATCATCTGTGCCGTGATCACAACGGTGTCGATGTGGGACGGCAGCTTTTCGCCCGTCTGGATGCAGCGGATAAAGGCGTTAATCTCGTTTTCAAAGTGGTTGGTGGTAGGGAATTTCGGGTTGAAGGAAATCAGCGCGTTATTTTCCGTGGTGTAAACGGTGAAATCCTGACCATATTTCAGGCGGATACCGGCTTTTGTTCCCAGAAAATCGATAAACATTTCATCCTGGCCGATATTCTGCGCCCAAGCGCCGTTGAAGGTAATAACCGGCCCCTCGGTACGCACCATACCTGTGACCGAATCGTCTACATCGTATACGCCGTCATATTTCGGCGGGCCCGCCCACATATCGGTATAGACATAGTTCTCCATGTCCTTGCCCAGCTTGCAGAAGGTTTCGCCGGTCACGGTCAGCGGCTTCGGATCGCCACAGCAATACATGACAATATCCAGAAAATGTACGCCCCAGTCGATAAGCGCGCCGCCGCCGGCAACCGCCTTTGTGGTAAAGTCGCCGCCCAGCCCCGGGATGCTGCGATGGGAACGGAAGCTGATGTACACATGATAAATCTCACCCAGCTTGCCGGAATCGATGTACTCCTTAATACGGTTAACGCTGTCGTTGAACCGGTTGACAACACCGATGTTAAGTACCTTCCCGGACTCATGCTGCGCTTTCTGCATCTCCAGCGCTTCGGCATAGGTACGGGCCGCGGGCTTTTCGCACAAAACGTTTTTACCGGCGCGCAGGGCGTCAATGGCGATAGGTGCGTGGACGTTATTAGGCGTACAGACCGAAACCGCCTCGATTTCGGAATCCGCAAGCGCCTCCTTATAGTCGGTGATCGCTTTGCCGCAGCCGTATTTTTCCACCGCCGCTTTGGCACGCTCCGGTAGGATGTCGCAGAAATATACGATTTCCGCCTCTGGATTCTTCATGTAAGCCGGGATATGCGCGTTGTTTGCGATGTTTCCACATCCGATAATTGCTACTTTCATGGTGTTCCTCCTGCAAATTCAAAATAATATGATCATGGAGCACAAAAGCATAAGAAATCCCGAATTCCATCGGCGAAAGCATAGGCTTCTTAAACTTCGTTCTCCATAATGGCAAAAATACGGCGTTAAGGGACGCCCTTTATTCTCCGGTCAGCCCGGCGGATTCAATCCCCTCGATAAATCGCTTTTGTAAAACCAGATAAACCAGCAGCAGCGGAACAATCACCAGTAGGGTGGCCGCCATATTCAGGCTTTCGTTGATACGGGCCGCGCCATCCGCCGCCGAAGCATATGCGTTATTGTACAAGTCCATAAAGGAGCTGAGCTTAATGGTCAGCAGGCTTTGCGACGATCCCATCAACAAACTGGCGTTATAGGTCTCGTTCCAGAACCACACAAAGGAGAACAGCAGCGATACCACGATGGCGGGGGAACAGATTGGCAGAGCCACCTGGAAAAACACCCGGAACCGGTTGGCGCCGTCAAGCTGCGCGGCCTCGTCAAAGGAACGGGGATAGCTGGCGAAAAACTGCTGAAACACCAGAATGAAAATCGAACTGTTCACCCCCTGTCCCAGCACTGCGGGAAGAAGGATCGACCACGGCGTGTCCACCAACCCGTATTTGAAAAACTGCAAATAACGGGGGATTAATGTGATATGGGACGGGATAAGGAACGCAATCACAATCAGCACCATCCACAGGTTCTTAAGGGGAAACCGGTGGCGGGCCAGCGCATACCCGGCAAGTGCGCAGGATATGGTTTGAAACAGGGTCGCCACAGCAGTAAAAATCACGGTAAAGGCCAGAGAATTCCAGTAGTCCAGCGCCACCAGCGCCCGCTGATAGTTACCAATGTACAACGTAGTGGGAATCCATTCAATACCGGGATTCACCAAATCACTGACGGTTTTAAAAGAATTTACAAACATATACAAAATAGGATACAAAAATACCACGCTGATTCCGATAAGCAGGAAATACAGAAGCAAGCGTCCGCCAAGCCTCCGGGCGCGTCGTTTGAGCCTTTCCGGCTGCTTGAGATAGGATTGCGCCAACGGAATCCGGCCCGTATTCTGATTCTTCACGCGGATCACCATTCCTTTCTCTCAAAGAGTGAGGGAACGCCGCTATTTCCGGCGCTAAGACGCCAAACGGCTGAAAAGCTTTTCAACCCTTCTCCCCCTTCGACTTACGCTCTCGGAAGATCAGGAATACCACCAGAAGTGTCAATAGGATCAGCAGCAGATAGATCCAAGCCATCGCCGCCGAATAGCTGAAGGCTTTGCCCGCCAGCTGCTTGGAGGCGAGAATCTTCTGGTTAACGGCGTTATCGGAAAAGTTGGACAGCAATACGATGGTATACACGGTATTAAGCAGAATCATCGGCCGCAGGAAGGGCAGATAGATCTTCCACAGCATCTGCCAGCCCGATGCGCCGTCAATGGAAGCCGCCTCCCGCAAAGGCTGGCCGATTTTCAGCAGGCTGGCCAGGAACAGGATGATTTGTACTCCGGAAAACCACAGAATCAGGGTGATATTTTCAAATATGTACATAACCGGCCCGGAAAGGACATCCGGCAGGGTCATCAGAAAATCATAAATCAAATAGTTTTCCGGGGTAACGACCGCCGCTGCGTCGCTTTCCAGCAGTTTGGAGACCACTGGCCCGCTGATAATGATCACCGGGAAAAAGAACACCGCGCGAAAAAACGTTCGTCCCCGGAACTGGCGGTTAAGCAGCAGGGCAAGCATCAGCGCCACTACCACCACCAGCGGCGTGGACAGCAGGACAAAACGCATGGTATCCATCAGGTCGATGGTAAAGGTCGTGTCCACTGTCAGCGCCTCTTTATACCACTGCAGCCCAACAAAAACCGGCGTCGTTTTTTTAGTAGGATCCTGGCTTACCTGGTGCATGCTGAGGAAAATCGAATAGGCAAAAGGGTACAAGGTAAAGGCCAGAAACCCGACGATCCACGGTGCCAGGAAAAGGTAGCCGCTGATCGATTCCCGCGCCCGGATGGACAGCCCCCGCCGGGAAGCGCTGCGCGGGGCCGCTGTTTTTTCCGTCTTTTTCATGCCACCGTCCCCCGTTCCACACGTTCTCCATCCGTAAATACCGCCGAAGCGCCCGCGATGGTCAAGCCGTCGATCTCCACGTCTGCGCGGTTATAATTGACGTAGATGGTTCCGCCGGAATAGACCGTTTTTGCCACGCCGCGCATCGGAATGGTACGGTCTTCCACCTCCTGTCCCATAACCGGCTCCAGCAGCCGGGACACAAGATCATATGCCTGAACCATGTAGTCCTCCCAATCCTCAAGCCGGGTGGAACGATAGCCGGACGAGGCGGTTTTTCGCAGGCTGTAGTTATCCTTGCCGGTCAGCAGGAAGGAGGGATAACAGTTATAATCGATCATTTTGAGAATATCCGCACCGGAGAAAAAGCTCAGATTGGTATAGGGCGCATACAGTTCCATCGAGCCTGACAGCACCATCTGCAAAAAGGGTACCGTGTCCGTCTGGAACAGATATTGGCTGCTTACCATGGGCATAGAAAGATAGGAACGCACATACGGATAGAGATAATCCGCCGGACGAACCACCGTCAGCTTTTCATCGGAGGACAGGCCAGCCGCCGTCTGAAGAATCTGTTCCTGCACGACGTTCCGGGCGGATGTGTTCCCCTCCAGATACTCTCCATACAGCAGGTAGCCGATGTCGTCCAGCGCCACGCCGTACCCCTCGCCGGTCAGCTTGGGTGTTTGCCGCTCAAGTGCCTCCAGCCCGACAGACGGCTTGAGATACCATATGTCGCTGAGGAACCCGCCATTCACAGACGGTTTGATAATCACCGACTGGGACATGGAAATTCCCGCCTCGCCGCGCAAGTCAGCCTGTCCCTCCCGGGCAGTAAATGGCGACAGCCAAAGCAGAAGCCTTCCGCCCCGTGCCGTAATGGTATCCCGCAGGTCATTCAGGACGGACAACCCGCCATACACCGTCTTTGTGGATAAGGAGGTTTTCCGGTAGCCGTTTTGTCCCCCTTCTTGCCAGCCAAGCAGCGTTACCCGGAGGTTCTCCACCCCCTGATCCATCAGCCAATCCACCGTTGCTTCCATGTCCGAAAGCGTGGTGGCCTTATTGACGGAGGTGCCGATGAATTCCTCCTGCACATCCGCCGCCAGGAAATCCACCTGTATCGGCAGAGAAGCGTCCTTCTCCATCTGCTGAAGTATCCCCTGCTCCTGTAGGACGGCGCGGTATGTTCGAGCCATTCCCGCATAATCCGCATCCTCTCCATGCAGAAAGTGGTAGGTCAGCGTAATCTGCAACGAATTGGGAACGGCCTGTACCGTTTCGATGCCCGCCCCCTCTTTATTAAAAGGCTGTTCATAGGTCTGACGGTAAATGAATGTCATAAAGGCACGATTGTAATTGGTGATCAAGCCTGCCGGATCCATGCGCAATTTGGCGTAAACGCCCCCCTCTTCCACATGGACCAAAAAGGCGTTTTGCCCCACGCCATGAACCACACCGAACAGGGGCGCAGTGAGGAACTCCTCCTCCGTCATATATTCGCCGGTGCGCTTTGCCTCCAGGCCCTGAATGGATTCCAGCGGATCTATGCCGTAGTCTGGGCCGTATACTCGTTTTTCAAAGCCTTGCAGGTAAGCGCGGGACTTTTGAAAACGGATGAGCGAACCGCAGCCGTCCGGCACAAAGACATACCCAGGCTGTTCATCCTCGGCAGACGAGCCGAAAAAGGGCAGAAAATAGACCGATCCCAGACGGCAGCTCCCGTTTTCGCGCACCGTGCCGCCGTCCATAGAAAATTTCAGGCCGTCCTCTGTCAGCGTTATGGAAAAGTCCAGTTCGACCTGCTGCTCATCCCATGCGGCGTGACACTGCATCACATCGCCAGATACCGTCCACGTCAAATTTTCCGCGTCGGTTCCATAGGACTTGGCGTTGCCGTCCTTGTCATAAATATCGGCGGCGATCAGGGAGTTGCCCAGCTTGGCCCAGGTCTTGTTCAAATCGTCCGGCTTGTCGGCGGTAAGCGTTCCCCACACATAACCGGTGGCCTTGTCGCGTACCCGCAGCGCGCCCGTTTCCCTGCGCAGATACACCGCCAGCGCCGCGTTTTCAAACAACGGATCAAAACCATCCACATCCATGGATACCGGTTCGCCGCTTTCCGGCTCCGGCTGGGTGTAGCGGCTGGAATACACCTCCTGGGAATTGTACAGAAAGGAGACCGGCTCCAACTTTCGGGGCACATCCTCGGCCTGCACGATCAAGAGGGCCAGCATCAGCACCACTGCGCCATAAGCGAGCACCCGGATGCCCTTTTTACATCCCCGCACGATACTTCACCTCCTTCACAATCGACATGACCATGTCCACAACCCGATCCCAGAACATGCCAATCAAAGAGCACACAAAAATAATAATAATCATCAGAAACAACGCCAGCAGGATGTTAAGAAACGCCTGATGAAACTCATAATCGTGCAGCTCCCGCAGGGCGATAACCAGCAGCGCTCCCGTCCACACATACGCGATCCCACTTCCCAGCGATACCAGAAACGCTTCGTTCAGGGTCAGCACATGGGTGAGCAGCGTCATCACCGGCAATATGCAGATAAAGGGGATCAAGGCGTACGCCATGCCGATCAGCATGGTTTTAAAGCTGCCTTTGCCGTTGTTGATCTCACTGACCATATAGCTGCTCAGAACAAACAGTCCCACCGGAAGGAAAAACATCATCAGGACATAAAACGGTGAGGTGCTGTCCAGCCCGCGGGTGGAAAAGGAGAAACCGCGAAACAGGAAATCCAAGGCAAAGACCAGGAAAGCCAGCAGATACAGAACCAACGCAGAGACCACATTTCCCCTTCGGCCGATCTGCACCTCATAGTAGCTGTTAAAAGGATGGCGGAAAAAACGCACGGCAAAGCACAAATCGGATAGGAAGCGATTCTTTACCGGTTTCGCAGAGGACTCCGCTGTCGGCAAGGCCTTGCGATGGTGCCGTCGGGAGCATACCGCGGAAAGCACGGCCAGAGCCAGAATCAGGAGAAAAGCCGCCGGAATCACCACCGACATACTGCGGTTGCGGATCTCCCAAAACGCTTCGGAATAGCCTGACTGGTTTCCTGCATTACGGAAATAAGCGGCGGCTTCGTCATACTCTCCCAGTTGAAACGCATTTTTCCCCAGGTAGTCATACACAATCTTGACATTTCCCACCTGTCCCAGCAGAGCTTTCAGGTTTCCCATGCATTCCGTATAGCTGCCGTCCCGGTATTGACGAACCGCCTGATGAAGCCGGTCGGCCAAATCCGTGGAAAGGTAGGTATGAACCAGTCCCCGTTCCTCGTCCAAAACATAAAGCTGTGCGTTTTCATCCACCGCGATGCTGGACGCCACTGTAACCAAGCCGCTGCGCTCACTGGTGGCCGCCCGTCCGCCGAAGGAGAACAGCAAGGAACCGTCGCTGTCGTATTCGTAAATAAGCCCTGTTTCGGTAATCGCCAGAATCTGCCCGTCCGGGCCGATGGCCACATCGGCAAAATTTTTCTCGCCGGGAATCTCTTCCGACAACAGGTTCACCCCTGTAACGTTATGTACCTTTACAGAGCCGCTGTCTGTCCCCTGCGTCACCGTGTAGAGAATTCCCTGAGAGTTGATCGCCAGATTATAGAAAGAAAGAGGAATCTTGTTGAACAGCTGCTCTTTCTGCGCTTCGGTGAAAAATTTGTCCTGAAACAACTCCAACAGGGACATGGGCACCGAATTATAGCCGAAATAGCCTAGAAATTCTCCGTCGGCGCTCAGCTGCACCAGCCCGTCGTAAGCGCCGGTGGATACGATGGAGAGGATGCCGTTCCCGTCCACCGCCACCTTACTCGGCTTGTAAATTGAGTTCTCGCCGAATGTGCTGGTCTGCGGACGGCCATATTCCTTTAACAGTTCGCCTTCAGGCGACAGCATCGCCACCACCGCCTTGTCGGGGTCAGCGACATAAATCGTCCCCTCTTCGGTAACAAATAGGCCGGTAGGCTGCTGAAGAATTCCCACTCCCATCTCCTTTGTCTCGCCGGTGGAGAGATCCATTCGCAGAACGCGGCCCGCCCCTGTGTCGGCCACATATAACATGCCGTTGCATACCGTAATATCCCTGGGGCTGCTTAAGGGGGCGTTCATAAACAGAACCTCGCCTGTCAAATACGCATCCTGCGTCCGAATCCAACCACCCTCTGCGTCCAGGGTATAGGTATAGGTTGTGGCATTGCCTGTCTGCGGGGGCATTGCCACCGCAGACAGAGATAGAAGCCCGGCCAAAACCGCTGCCAAAAGGCCTCTCCTTGTGCATTGTTTCATAGCAATCTCCATTCTGCCGCTATAGCGTCCGTAGAACCCAAAGGAAAAGGCGCGTCTGCCCCCTCCTTGGAATGGCTGTCCCCTGACAGACAGTCGGACAGATGGTTCTTTTCCCTCCTGCTTACTGTTTTCCAGCCGCACCCGTCCTTTATTTGATACCGGAATATGCAACGGCGTTCATTACCTTGGATTGCAGGATGATAAACAGGATTAGGCATGGAGCAAATAGGAGCAGCACGCCAGCCGCGCTGATTCCCTGCCCCGCGACGGTGTTCCCGCTGGGCGACGCCACCACCGATATGTAATAGGCGAAGGTTTTCATCCGCTCGGAATCTATAAACCTCTGCGACGCCTCCACACTGTTCCATGACTGCTGAAAAGCCAGAATAGCTACCGTGGCAAGGGCCGGCTTAATAACCGGCAGGACAATCCGAAACAAGATACCAAAATCGGTGCATCCGTCGATCTGCGCCGCGTCGATCAGGGCCGTGGGAACCTGGTCGATAAACTGCTTTACCAGAAACAAGCCAACCGGCATCGCCAGCAGCGGCAGGATATGCGACAGATAATTGTCCATCAGCCCAATGCCCTTGATAATCAAGAAGCGCGGGATCGCCACCGCTACGGTAACAAACATCAGCGCCGCCTGGTTGACCTCCAGAATCAGCTTCTTCCCGCGGAACTGCTTTTTGGAAAGGGCATAGCCGGAAGCAGCGCACATCAAAATGGTCGCCACCACCGTAATCAGCGAGGTGAGGATGCTGTTGAACAGGTAGACCGACAGCGGGTAATTGGAGGAATTCGCCGTACTGAAGAGGCGGCGGAAATTTTCCACAGTCGGCCGGTGCGTAATAAACTTTGGCGGAAAGGCAAACAGCTCATCCATGGGTTTAAAGGCGTGAAAAACAATATACAGGATGGGCAGCAGCATAAACGCGATCACCGGCAGCAGGATCAGATAGAATTTGATCTGATCCTTGCTGAAACCGCGGGGATCCATTCTCGTCGTTTTTTTCATCCTTCCCCACCCCCTTAATCCTTGTCGCCAAACAGCTTATAGGCAAGCCGCGAGCAAAGCCAGACGACAATCAGCAGGATCACGGACAAGGCCGCAGCATATCCCATTTCATACCGTAAAAATCCGTAGTCGTCCATATGGTTCACAATCAACTGACCGGCGTATCCCGGCGTGGGATTGGAACCGGAGAGCGTAACACCCATGCCGGGAGAATTGAAGGTATTGACCAGCGCCATCACCGCGCCGAACAGCATCTGCGGGCGCACAGAGGGAATGGTGATATAATACACCTCCTGTAGCCGGTTACGTATGCCGTCAATCCGGCCGGCTTCGTACAGTTCCGAGTCCACATTCAGGACGCCTGACAGCATGGCTAGGAAGCCCACGCCCATGCTTGACCAGAGGGCCACCACCAGCATCACCGGAAGAAGAGTAGAGGTGGAGGTCAGCCAAACGACAGGCTCGCGAATCACGCCCATTGTCAGCAGCACGCTGTTCAAATAGCCCATCTTATCTCCGGAAAAGATGGTGCTCCAAACAATGGTTGTCGCCGCGCCCATCATAGAAGGCGAATACAGAATAACCGCCAGCACGGTGCGGGGTACGCGGGACAGCTGCGCCAGGATCCACGCCAGGACAAAGGACAGGATATACCCGCCTGGCCCCACCACCACCGCATAAATGATGGTATTGGGAATGACATACTGCATGAACTGCCGGTCAGAGGAAAAAATATCGATGTAATTATTCAGACCCACAAAGACCGGCGCCTGTACCGAATCGAAGCTGGTAAAGGAAAGGCCGATGGCCGCCAGAACCGGCAGCAGGATAAACAGGGTAAAGCAAATCAGAAAGGGGGCCAGCATAATCCAGTGGGAATGACGGTTGAGACGGTTCAGCAGGCCGCGCCGCTGCAAAGAATCGTGTGCGCCTGTTGCCTTTGCCGCGCTGTTCATCGTACATTTCCCCCTTTCAGAACCTCTTCGATGGAATAGATGGTATATGGCTTCAAAACGTTTCCTCCGCCGTCCACATACCCGAACTCCTCCAGCTTTCTGGAGAACTCGCGGTTGATATTGGTCACAGCGTTATCCAGCGCAATACGGGCCGGCTGACCGTTGAGTACCACATTGGACCAAGCCTCGGATATTTCGCGTTCAATGATATACTGGGCCGGATGCTGCGGTACCTCCTGCATAACCGCCCACTGCCCGATGATCACCTTTTTATCCTCCTCTGGGAAGGAAAGCTGCTCAAAGGCCGTTCGGTTGGCGCTGTTCCACAGGTATTCCGGGCCATAGGTGGTTTGCAGCGTATTCCCGAATTCTGTCTGTACCTCTGAGGACAGCCACCATTTCAGAAACGCCCAGCTTTCCTCCTTCTGCTGGGACTGCTTCATAATCGCACAGGCTGTGGACGCCGCCGTCGTGGAGCGGTTGATGCTCCCATCCTCCTGGCGGAAGCCGGGATGCTCCGCAATCGCCCAGAGGCCGGCGATCTCCGGCGCGGCGGTTTTTATTTTGACATAATCGCTGTAGGAAGCAATGCCAATGGGAATCTGCCCGTAACGGAAGCTGTTGTAAAAGCTGGACACCACCTGTTGGACGCTGTAAAGCCGGTACAAATCCGTCAGGGTCTCAAATCCCCGCAGGCCGGCTTCCGTATTCAGCAGAGAAACCGTCCCGTCCGCGGAAAACACAGAGGCTCCTGCTTGTGTAAAGAACGGGATGGTGCTGTACAACGGCTTGACGCCGCTGTATCCGGAAAGCTGGAGGTAGAAATTCATCGAATTCCGCCGCAGCACCGGCATCATCCCTGCCACATCGTCCCAGGTTTGCGGAATGTCCAGATTCAGGCTCTCCAGGATATCCTTGCGGTAGGCCAGCACGTAAAATTCCTGCGTTTCGGTGACACCGAACACCTGATCGCCCAGCATATAGGGCGTCAGGGACTCCATAGTGTACTCCTTTTGTATGTAGGAGGCGAAATCTGGAAACTCCATCAGGTTCACCGCTGCCCCCCGCAGTCCCAAGTCGTACGGAATTTTGGTCTGCGCTCCCATAATCACATCCGGTGTGGATTTGGTGGCATTGGCCAGGATGATCCGCTGCTGATCCGGCATGGTGGAAAACTCAACGGAAATCCCCGTCTCCGGGGTGAACTGCGTATCCACGAGAGATTGCAGTGTATCCATATAATAGACCGGATAATTCATCCAGACCTTCAGAATCTTTGTGTCGCCCGGCACAGTGTCCTGAGACACAAATAACGTGTAGAAAAAGCGTTTGATACCGTCGAGAAGCCCTGTAAAAAAGCCTGTCTCCGCTGTGGGTAGCTTTTGACTTTCTCCGTGAATATAAATCCGGTCAATGGACAGATTTTGCCCCGTCAGGGTGGTGATCTGATCGGCCAGCATCTGGGACACCGAACCGGATCCCTCGTTGAGCAAATCCAGGTTCGCCGGAATCTTATTGGGATTTTGCAGCAGCTTCTCCAAGTTATCCGCCGACAGCTTGATATTCAGCGCCGCGGCCGGCGATTCCTTTTGCGCGGATTCCAGCTGCCCATACAGCTCCATCAGCTCTGTACGAAAGCCCTCCAGCTTCTCGGTCACACCTGGGATATAGCTATCAATATCCCAGGTGCGGTATTCGCTGGCGCTGGTTCCCGCCACCTTTTTCAGTTCCAGCCCTATATTGGAAATTTCCTTCAATATGGCGGACAGCCGTTCCGTAACTGCCTGAACCGGTGTACCATCTAGCTTCAGGGACAGGGTATGCCAGCCCTCCTCCAAATAGATGCTGGCCGGTTTCCCTCCGGCTGTCAGGGTTGTGTTGGCATATCGAATACCGGTATAGTCAAACGCCATGCTGTCCATCTCGGAAAACAGTGTTTTTCCGTCCAGGCACAAGTTGGCATAGGCTGGAAGATCCTCTTTATAATTCTGGCTGTATCGCAGGCTAATGGTATACAAACCCGCATTTTTCACCTCAAACCCGTAAATCACCTTTTGCCCAACCGTTTTAAAAGACGCGCCGTCCAAAATATTCAGCAGTTTCATTCGGTAATCGTAAGGGTATAGGGCCGCATTGCTCTCTGACGCCGCACGGATATAGGAATCGGATTTTACAACATAGTCCTCTCCTTCCACCTCAATAAAATCCGTGCCTTCCGCCACCTCTCCCAAGGAGGCGGTATACTCGTCATAGGAAGGGGCTTCTTCTGCGGAGACCGCCAGAAGGCGGGAAAGCCGGATATCTGTATCCTCACTGGTCAGCGTGACCGTATACCTGTCCGCCTCCAGCGTATAGGCTACCGGCCGGCTGGAAATCGTTGCCTGGTTCCAGACATAATCCAGCACGGGTTCATGCATAACCGTCTGTTCCGCCGGCAGCTCATTGCCATGGCGGTCGGTTTTGTAGGCTTTATCGGCATCCTGCCATAAAGAAAGCAGTTGGGTGCGTACCTCCGTCCCTCCCAGAGAGACCAGCAGCGTGCTTTCCAGTACAACATCCGAAAGCGTCTCATACTCCAAAGCCAGCCAGTATGTCCCCTTCTGCGGTATTTCCAAAGTCAGTGTAACCGGCTGTCCCGTTTCGAGAATAACCGATTCCTTATCTATAGATGCCTGCGCGGCAATTTGTTCGTCGTCAATCATCGTCCAGCCGTTATAGAACGGCGTGAACGTCTTTTCCCTTTCTGTCCCTTCCGCCGAGATGCGGACGCCGCCAATTGACGGCAGCAGCAGGGCCGTGACCAGAGCCAAAGCGAGCATTCGTTTGCATTTCATCGGTATGAATCCCCCACATCTAACGGTTAACCCTAGAGTGTGTTCACACAAAAACAACAGACAGGATTTTAAGCATAATTTTGAAACAGGTAAGGCTTTTTAACGATGACATCTCCAAAATTTTCCAATATTTCTCCTATTGGGCTTTGTGTCAACACATTCCAGGCTTGTCTGTGCGGAAAATCATCGGATTTCCCGCGCGGGGACAGGCCGTCGGGCGCCCTTACGGATTGCCAGCGTTTTAATGCGGCGGCCGCCGCTTTTGGTTGTTCGACGGGTCTTTCAAACAAAACCCGTGCTTAAAATAAGCCCCCGGCAATTTCCCAAAGATAGCCGAGAAATTGCCGGGAGCCCCTGTTCCTTTATTGCCTGGAGGCTTCAAAATTCCTCTGGACCTCTTCGACCGCGTCGGTAAAGGTCTTATACGCAGCCGCGAATTCACGGTTGATCTTTTCCTCGGTTTCTCGAGCGACCGCCGCAGAATCGTTGCCAGATTTGATCGTCTGCTTCGCCTGGTAAATGTTGTCGTTTACAACCGCCCAGTAATCGGGCAGAATCTTGGAATAGTCCCCCTTCACCGACTGCTCCATGTGGTTGTACATGTATTTAATGCCGTCGGGAACGTTCTTGTAGCCGTTAAAGAGCTCGGAGACCTCCGGATGAGTGCTGGCCGGAATGGTGAAACGGTTGTTGTTCAGGCTGTCCTCATTCAGCCGGCTCTGTAGATTCATACGGGTAATCAGGCCGTCCTTCCCAAAGGTCAGGAATTTGAGGAATTCCCACGCTGCCTTCGGATCCTGTGCTGTGGACAGCATCATACCGTAGTCGGAATGAACGATCTGCTTAGAGCTTTCCTTGGTCTTTGCCGGTATGGGATAATAATCCCAGTTAAAGGTGAGCTGGGTGCTCAGCCAGGAATCGTCCCAGGTGCTCTGATTGGCCACCAGGATTTTCCCGCTGGACAGGGCGTCCACATTGGCGCCGAACTTCTTGGAATAATCGTCGTTGCTGTTTTCGCTGTTGCGCATGTTGTCGGCTACCAGCTGCGGCTGCTTTTCCAGATCGTTGACAATCGCAACTGCCTGCTCAAAGGCGCCGCCGCTCAGCTGGAAGGTTTCCGTTTCGGGATGATAGCCCCACTGGTGTCCGGTATCTTCCAGCTGCATCATCAGATATTGATCCAAGGAATCGGTATGATTCATGCCGGAATAGGTGTTGTTTGTGGCTTTTTTCACCAGCTCCACAAACTCGTCAATCGTCCAGTTATAGTCAGGACGATCCAGATTCAGGGTGTCCAGCAGATCCAGATTCATCACCATGCAAGAGAACTGGAGCCATGCAGGCACCGCATAGGTCTTTCCGCAGTACTCAAAGCCCTTTAGCGAGATTTGATGGATGTACTGGGTTTCCTCATCCGCCTGCAGAAATTCATCCAACGGATAAATCCAGTTCTGCTGGACAAAGGGGGCCAGGTTGTCCCAGCCAAGCACCACATCAGGCAGTGTGCCCGCACTTGCGCGGGTGGACAGGAACTCATACAGGTCGCCGACAAATTCGTCCAGCTCCACCTCGATGTTGGGATACATCTCGTTAAAGGATTTCAGCCATATCTCGGTTTCATCCCGCACGTTGTCACGCACGGCGTAAGTCACCTTTCCCGAAACGGATTCGTTAACCGGCAGCGTATAATCGCTGTCCCCCGTGGATGTACTGCCAGGGGTCGAAGACACATCCGAACCGCCGTTGCACGCCGTCAGAAGAGACGCCGTCATCAAAACGGACAGCAAGGCGCATATCCATCGCTTCATCAAAGTACCCCCTTTTAATATACGGCCACACTCTTGATAAAGTGGGCGTTGTCGCCATACTGCAAGCTGGCCTTCAGGGTGATTTTCTTATACAGCTTTGTGCTGTCCACCGTTATGCGGAAAGCCTTGGTCTCTACACGATGTGTATTATCTGCGGCGGGCGACTTGTCGAAATCCAGCATAACCTCCGAGGGACGTAGGGCCCTTCCGAGCAATTCCTGCGTTCCTTCGGCCGTTGTTCCATAAATATCAATATACGAGGGCAGGAACACGGCGGCATCCCGATCCAGCAGCCACTGCGTTTCCACCGCCTTAAGGATGGAGGGGGAAGGAATGTCCACCTCCATAACGATGGAACCGCCCATTCCCTGCGCCTTTAACCAAGCGGTGTTATTCCCATCCTCGCCCCAGCCCACCGAGGGGCCGCGGCCATGTCCATGGGTCAGCAGACTGGTCGCCGTCGCCGACTTGTACTTCAAAGTTTCGCTTTCAAAAGTACCGGCTAGCATATCGATGATGTTATTGGTCACGCCGAACAGATGATCGTCTGTCGAAAAGTTCTGCATTCCCTGTGTGTTGAAGTACACCGGCTGGCCTTCGATCAGGTTAACCGGCTCGGTGTATCCTTCCACAGCTGCCGCGGTTTTGGAGGCTTCGTAAATCCGCAGGACGGATATTTCCGAATTGGCGTACTTCTGTGTCACCACAAGCTGAATCTGCTTTGCCGTAACCGCTTCTCCCAGGTCGATGGGAACCCAAACGCCTCCAGTGGAAGAAGAGCCGTACTCCTTAAAGGGATACACTGCCGCCACAGGCTTCCCATCCGCCAGTACATCCACCTTTTCCGGCAGGAAAAGATCGGTGCCGGTGAAAGGGGTGTTCTGGAACTGAAGGTAAATAAACCCGACGGTTTTCTCCCCCTTCAGATCGCAGGTCAGCGTATATTTGCCCAGCGAACCATTCTCGCTAAGGGTAAATTTAGCGGGAGCATTCCCGGCAATCAGGCCGGATAAATCGCTGGGGGCGGCGATGTTCAGCAGATTCCCGGTGCTCACCGAAACGGCGTCGCTGCCAAGGCTTTCGCCAAACTCCCGATTCAAGGCGATTCCGCCGGCGGGCACATCCACCGTCAGCTTCGCTGGTTCCCTGGAACGGTTGCCGGTGCCGTCCACCGCGTATATCTGGTATTCGTAAGAACAGCCAGGCGTCAGCTGGGCGTCTGTGATCAGCACCTGTTCGCCGGACGCTACCTGCCGGGCCTCCTGAATACGAACCAGTGTGCTGTCGTCCGCGCCGGATTCCTTCCGCCAAAGCTCGTAGCCGGCGACCGGCTGCTCGTTGCCAGTGTCCACACGGTCAAAGGACAGCGACACGCCGAAGCCCTGGATGGCCGCCTTGGCCCCTCCCGGTGTCGGGATAGGGGCAGAGGGGGCGTATAGCTTCCCGTTTTCGTAATAGTATTTGTATGCCTTGTAGAACATTTCATTGACCGTATTGCTTCCCGTCTTTTTCCCGGAAAAATAGGCCAAAGAATGCAGGCTGAAGCTGACATGCTCCTCAACATACGCATCTACTGCCGCCATGTTGTCGGTAAAGCGCCGGATGGTCATCACTCCCATGGGGTTCATGCTGTAGGCTTCGGGGTTATTCCAGGCTATCGCCTCGCCCCACCCTGCATTTGCACGCGCCGAACGGGAGGCTTCGCGCGCCTCGTCCATCGCCTTGTACCAAGGCACGATGGTTTCCTTCATGCTGCTCTCCCAGCCGCAGCCGTCCTGCGGGGCGATGATGTCCAGCTGCGTCTTGGACCAGATATCCTGTAGCAGTGTCCGCCAGACAGCCAGCTCGGCCTCGGTGGCCTCCCGATTCAGGGAGGTATACACCAGCGGCGAGCAAAGAGTGGGCAGATTCGGGGTAACCGACTTGATGTGGGCGGTCAAAGGCTGGTAGTAATTCTTAATCAACCGGTCGTTGCCGCCGTTTCCGGAGGTCAGATTGATGTTGTTGAACTCAAAGGGCAAATACCAGCCGCCAATGGTGTCCGCATACTCTCCCTTGAACTGGGCCCACAGGTCGTCAAACACCTTTTCCGCATAGGCTTCGCTTTCCGTCAGGAACTTACTGTTCCCCGACATATTCACATCGTTAAAGGCACTGGTAATGCCGGAGAACCAGGCGTCCTCAAACAGGGAAAGGCCCAGCCAAACCTTGATGCCGGCGCTTTTAGCCGCCGCGAGGATGAAGGGAATCTGCTGGCGCTGTGACTCGGCTCCCGCTCCTGCTTCCTCAAAGGTGGGCGTATAGAAATACGCCTTGTTGGTCTCGCTGTAAAAATATACGGCGTACTGGACGACCACCTTGTTGAGCCCAATGTCTTTCATTTGCTGCATGACTGTATTCCAGTCATCCTGCGACCAGGCGTCGTCGCCCCCGGTCAGGGTGGGGGCAATGAACATTCCGCTTAGCATAGGCATATCGCTTTCCTTTGCAATGGCTTGGGAGGGAGACATGCCGAACATGGCCGTAAAGAGCGCAAAGCCGCACAAAAGCGTGCAAAACCGTTTTTTCATGCTCTTCCTCCCTTTAATCAATGGGTTCCAGGATAACGGCATCATAGCAGCAATAGCCCCAATTGGCCGTTATCAAAATCTCGTTTTCCCCTTCGTTAAACGCGAAGCCCTCCTTCGGGTATTTCGGATGCAGCTCGTTGTTTTCCCATACCTCGGTGCCTGGCTGGCTTAAGGTCCATTCTCCCTTATTCTTGCCCAGGAAAGAGGTTAGGTATTTATTGCCTCCATTGATCTGCACATAATCGCACTTGTTGTTGCCGTCGTCGGAGGCGCCCACCACAAAGAGCCGGTAATTTCCCGCCTTGGGGACATTCACCTTCAGGCTGATGGTGGTATTGAAGAGGAAGACATAACCGTCGCCGGTATAGCTCTTCATATTCCCCGATTCTCCCACCAGCGCGGCGCCTTTCCCGTCAATGGTACCGGTTTCCATTTCGACGCGGATGGCTCTCTCGGTGGGCTGGATATTGTCCGGATCCTGAATGGGCTTTTCTGTGCGTTCCAAGTCGTAGACCTTCTCCAAGGCGATGCTGTTGCCAGGCGGATTCGTCTCCTTGCCCCGCTCCAGAAAGTCCACCGCGTTTTTGTTGGCGTTATTTTTATACGAGTTTCCCGATCCGGTGTTGCCTGTGCTGGCATACAGCAGGGACAAACCGTAGCCGGTGTCCGCCCCGTCCGGACGGCCGTTTTCCACAAGGTCACAGCCAGTAATCACGCAATCGCTTGCGTTTTCCAGGCTGACGCCCACAAACAAATTTCTCTGAATGTTCAGGCTTTTGAGTTCAATCTTCCGGCCGTTCTCAATCCGCACGCCGTATTCAAACCCGCTGACGGATAGATTCTCAATCACTGCCCCCTCGACGGGATGATCCCCGCTGGAAAGCAGGTGAAAGGCCGCTGACTTATTCTCTCGCAATTTGGAACTGCCGACGATGACGGTTTTTTCCTTGCCCTCGCCGGAAATCACGACGGGGGTCTGCGCATCCAGGGTCATAAACGGGCCGTTTTCCAGCTCGTAGGTTCCCTCACAGAGATAAACCTTGGATTTCGAATCCAGCTGGTACAGATACCAAGGGTTCCCAGGGGCGAAAAGCGAATCCCCCTTTTCGTATTGGATCGGCCGCACCCCGTAGCCTTCCAGCTCCGCAAGGGTCTCCTTCGGCGTGTCGGAGGCCACCACTACATGGGTATAGCCGGTGAAGCGCCCTCGATCCTTCTCTGGATCCTTAATCACCGCGTCGGCGTACATAGACACGCCCTCTTTCGGAGGATCGGAAGACGAAGAGTCTCCCGATCCTCCGGACTTGGCAAACTTCCAGATAAGCAGCCCGGCGCCTACGAGCACCAGGGCAAGCACTATGCACAGAACAGGAATCCATACTTTTTTGGGAATGGCCTTGGTCTTGCCAGACAATTCCTTATTTTTCACTCGTTTCCTCTCCGTTCTTCTTGCGGCGGGGCAGGCCGATGACCGCACCCGCGCCAGCCAGGCCGAGCGTCGCCAGAGCGGCGATGGGAAGTCCCACGCCGGTATTCACGTTCGTGGTTCCTCCATTGCTGGAGAGGCTGTCAGCGATCACCATGTTAAAGCGTGGAACAACCACAATGGCATCATAGCAGCAATAGCCCCAGTTGGCGCTGATGGCCACCGTGTTTTTGCCCGCCTTGAGCGCGTAGCCGTCTTCCGGCGCCTTCGGAGCTAACAGATTGTCTTCCGTCCACTCCTCCGCGCCCGGATAACTGGCCGTCCAGGTGCCCGCATCCTTGCCCAGATAGCTGGTAAAGACCTTTTCGCCGCCGTTGATCGATACAAAATCGCACTTATTCCCCTCACCGGCATTTGCAGGCGTGGTATCGTTCGCGCCGATAATGTAGATATCGTACTGGCCGGCCTGGGGTACGTAGATATCCACCGAGAAGCTGCTGTCAAACAGGAAGACATACCCGCTGCCGCTGTAGTTCTTCATCTTGCCGTCTGTGCCCGCGATTCCCGTGTTTCCTTCCATCGTCCCGTCCTCGGCCTCAAAGCGCAGGGCGTTCTTCTGGGTGTCGCCCGCTTCAATGGCGCGTACACGGGCGTTCATATAGACCAGACGGTCGGCATTTCTCACCGAGGCTTTTTCGGTTTCCGTCAGAGCCGCATAAGCCGTCTGAGCAGCCTTGACCGCCGCCACATCCCCCTGTTCGATGACAGAAGGAAGGGCCGAAATCGCTTTTTCTACCTTTTCTACCGCAGTGGGCTCCGCCGGCTTTGCGGTAGTGGCGTTTCCTTCCGTGGCGGTGGTATCCGCCGGAGCCTGTGTGGCGGTATTCTCCGAGGATGGCGTGGTCGGATTGTCACTCTCACTTGGAGTTGTAGGCTCGTCCGTCGACGGCGGAGTCAGCTCAAACTTGGGGGTCAGGGTGATGCTGTCGTAAGCAGAATATCCCCAATCCGCCTGGATTTTTACAATGTTTGAGCCCTTCTTTAATGTAATGCCATCTGCCGGAGGGGCGGCAATATAATTTCCGTCGACCCACTCGCCGTTTCCAACGGTGGCCGTTCCCCAAGCATATCCATCAGTGCCAACCAAGGTCATTTGGTATCCATCACCATTAATATAGATGGCATCAAATCGGTTTCCATTGTTATCGTTCGCTGCACGTACGGTGATATCATATGCACCGGCCTCAGGCACATCCAGATTCATTTCAAACGATCCGTTAGAAAGATAGACATAACTGCTTCCATCAAACCCGGCGAAATTGCCCGCAGCGGTGTTTTCCCATGCGCCATCAGCCGATGTTTCCACACCGTTGACATCATAAAACAAGGCGCCGTCCTTCCATTCCGGTGCTTTCGCTGTTTCAGGCGCGGCCAGGGCGCTGGGTATAGCCGTAGACATCAAGGCCGTGGACAAAGCCAGAACAGTTGCCATTGATCGAATCCGCTTTTTCATTTTTACAAACCTCCCTATTCATTCAGCTTAGATAACGGATTGGACGACAGCGCACCAAGCGCCTTTTCACCATCCGAATCCATACGGACATATTTGGTAGGGGTTACCCCCATAATCCGTCGAAAGGACTTGCTGAACGTTTGAATACTCTCGTAATTCAGCATGACGGCAACCTGAGACGCCGTTAATCCGCCATAACGCAAGAGCTGCACCGAACGTTCAATCTTTTTGTAATGGATGTAATTTTGCAGCGTAGTACCTGTCCGTTCCCGAAATAGATGGGACAAGTAAGTATAGCTGTACCCCAGATCCTGCGCCATTTTTTGAATAGTGCTGATGCTGAAAATGTTTTCCTCCACATAACGGATGGCCGCATAAACAGCCGAACTGTCCGACCGCGGCCGCTGCATAGCATGGGCCTGCGTTTTCCTAGTGGCCGATGCGCCCCGAATGGCCATGATAACAATCTGTTCACAGTAATTCCGAATCATCCGCTGGCTGTACGCCGTCCGCGCGTAAAATTCGTCGATGCACTGCATAAAGGGAAGCAGGATGTTTCCCTCGTCCTTTAAAAGCCGCCACGGCCTTTCGTCATAGGCGCTTTTCAACTCGGTTAGGGTTTGATCGTACGGATCCTCATTCTCCGTCTCATGGAACCGGAAACCAATATAGGCATAACGGAAAATATCCGATTCCGCCGCCTCCATCGCGTGCTGATGTCCCATAGAGTTGATCAAAACATCTCCCTCCGTCAGGCTGATCCTTTCTCCATCTGTATAAGAGAAACCGCTGCCGGAAATGACGTAGGTGATTTCATAAACGCTCTGCTCATGACTGTCCACCTTGAAGCCCCGCTCACAGCAAAGCTCGCCGATCTGATAAAGATTCAGAAAGCCCAGCCGAATAGGGGCTCCCCAGAAATCGTTGTCAAAGTGAAAATGCTTGCCAATTCGGAACTCTTGCGTCTCCTTGTTCATAACGTTCTCCCGCTTAAGGCCGTTTCGTAAGAGCGTATCCATAAATAAGGAGTGTACAGCTTATTATGAATAGGCTCTAAACCTTTTCATCCTCCAAGACCGGAAGTTCCACCCAGACATCCGGCTGTTCGGCGGCTTTTTTGCTGTATTCCAGAATCGTGATTACCTGTAAGGTCTCTTCGGCCTTCACCCGTGGGGTTCCGTCCCGGAAAAAGCCCACCATTTCCTGAATAAACCGCTGATAGAAATCCGACGCACCTTGCAGCACTACCGCATGATCGCCCCGGTAGTTTACCGCCAGGCTGAAATCGCACTCCCAGCCGAGCTGGGCGATTGTCGCCACCCGGCCGTCCCGATAGCGAAGCACCAGCGCAGGCGTGTCGCCGACGCCGACATACATAATTTTCTGTACCTGCGGACCCATCAGGCTGATAATTGGCTCCAGCTGATGGATAAGATAGGTATCCAGTCCGGGGCCGCGGCTATGTATAGCCTCAATTCGATCCCGCTCCAGCACGGCGTATTCCTTGGCAAAGCGCAGCGCGGAGGAGGAGAAGAAAGGCGTATGGCCTTCGCGGGCCATCTGGATAAGCCGCAGCGCGGCGGCCCGGTCGGTAGCGAAGGTTTTATCCACATAGGTCAGCTTACCGCTCGCCAGGGGAAGCCGGCACAGCTCCTCATGCATCTCCGGATGATCCGGGGACATCACAATCAGGCAGTCGCTGCGCTCAATAACCTCCTCCGGCGAGGAAAGCAGCTCCACCCCGGTTTCCCGGCAGCAGTCCACGTTGCTTTTCCCACTGGGGCTGTCCATTTTGGCCCAGGCATAAGCGACCTCCATCTCCCCTCCCGACGCTTCCCGAATCCAATTCGGATAATTCTCCGCATGATATTGATCGAGATAATAATCAATCAAGCCGATTTTCTTCATGGATATTCTCTCCTCTTGTCCATCATTTCTGTTGTTTTCAACGGGTATTTATAAACTGAACGCTCTCTACGCTCTCTGTATAGCCGGCGCATTGCTCACAGCCGGCCCCCTCTCAAACGCAGGGGAATCTCCGAAAAAAGGAGTGGTTTTCCACCGGATATAACAGTCAAAAATCTGTAATTGTATCCAATGTTTTTATATAACAGTATCAAAGTATCAAAACGAATAAAAGCAAGCTATCGAATAAGGCTGAGTTAAAAAATCTTATTTTCCTTCTAGAATACGTAAAAACACAAGAAAAGAAGAAACTCCCCCTAATCGTTCGCACCATCGCACAACTTTTTCGCTATGGGTCATTGTTGGCAGAATGTAACAAATTACCTTTTACGGATTACAGATTTCGTTCTCTATGGTTCAAATTATACAGACAGCCACCGGTGATTGCAACGGTACACTTTGCCGCTTTAGTGGTCTCAATTTGTGGTATCAGGCAAATTTCACAGTTTCATGGATTTATGGTTTTTCTCCAATTTTCAGTTGGTAATTTTTAATTTTTTCTAGTACTATCTCAAATATTGTCCTATATATCCTTAAACTCGGTTATTGCATGTACAAAGAAAGCCTTTATACTAAGAAGTAATACAGTATATATAACTTATCCTATAACGACCAATTTTACAAACGGAGTTCTTCGGTCATGGGCCTGGATTCTCAATTTTCAAGGAAGTGAGTGGAAGTATGAGTACGCAGGCACGTAACTGTATCCGTTCTCTGACAATCAAAGCGGCAGCCCTGCTGCTGACAGCTTCATTGTGCTGTCTATCGGCTTGCCGGCCCGCATCTCCAACGCCATC